>Ga0214917_10000295_pt1 | contig 64369 bp, 55 predicted proteins | sample LL_1208_BB_MetaG_FD_177983 | JGI IMG/M metagenome (GOLD analysis project Ga0214917, IMG submission 177983) | Freshwater microbial communities from Lake Lanier, Atlanta, Georgia, United States - LL_1208_BB | ecosystem: Environmental > Aquatic > Freshwater > Lake | place: USA: Georgia | collected... | reverse complement strand
CTGTTCGCTCTTTTCGACCTTTTCCAAAAACACGAACGGTATTTCGCGCGCGATCAACATCCTCAAGGTTCATGCCACAGAGTTCAGAGACGCGAATTCCGGTGCTGTAGAGCGCTTCGATGATTGCGATATTCCGAATGGCATGTGGCTCTGCCTCCTCGCCAAGAGCGCTCTCTAGCGAGTGAAATACCTCTTCTGTTTCCGAGACGGTAAGTATCTGCGGCAGAGTTCGTTGCGACTTAGGAGTTGCTAAGCGCTCGCCGACATCTTCCTTCATCAAATGCTTTTTCGTTGCCCATGCGGTGAAAGTACGCACAGCTACTGCGCGACGAGCGATAGTGGTTCTTGCTCCGCCCTTGCTCTGTTGTGAGGCTAACCAGGACCTGATTGCTGCAAGAGTAAGTTGATCTACAGAAGTAATTCCAAGTTCAGCGCTGTGTACAAAAAGCGCAGTGATATCTCCAAGGTATGCGCGAATCGTGTGCTCTGAGAGGTTTCGTTGCAAGCGCAGATGCTCTTCATATTCCAATAAGCATTGCGTGATCATGTAAATAAGGTTACTCGGGCTTGATTCCTTTACGGAGTAAGCCATAGGTAACGGCCTCTTCAAGAGCCATTTCAGAGGCAGCAATTACGTTCTCGTGGACGCCAACTGTGGTCCACTCCCCCTCGCCATCGCTCGTTTCAACTAGAACGCGAGTGACGGCGCTCGTTCCTTGGCGCCCCTCAAGAATACGCACCTTGTAATCGGTGAGCTCTAGCGCAGAAAGTTCTGGATAAATACTCTCTAAGCCTTTGCGAAGCGCATTATCAATTGCATTAACCGGACCATTTCCTTCACCGGCAGCAATAAATTCTTTCTCGCGCGCTTTGATCTTCACCGTGGCACGAGAAATCACCGAAGAATCTGGGCGCCGCTCCACATTTGTCGACCATTCAAGAATAGTAAAGAAACGGACCTTCTCACCATTAATTGCTTCACGAAGTAGTAATTCAAAAGAAGCATCAGCGGCTTCAAAGGTGTAACCGCGCATCTCGAGTTCCTTAACCCGATCGACAACTTTGCCAACAAGTTCGCGATTAGCCCCCAGATCAATACCCATCTCTTGGCTCTTTAATTCCACCGATGCACGACCTGCCATATCGGAGACAAGCATTCGCATATCGTTACCAACATTCTCTGGCTCAGTATGTTGATAGAGCGCCGGATCCACTTTGATAGCGGAAGCATGAAGTCCAGCTTTATGCGCAAAGGCTGAGAGGCCTACGTAGGGTTGGCGTGGACTTGGCGCGATGTTGGTGACCTCTGCAACGGCATGAGAAATGCGGAAGGCCTCGCGAAGATTCCCTTCAGGAAGAACCGGTTTCTTATATTTCAATTCCAAGTTAGCAATAATCGAAACCAAATCTGCATTACCAGTTCGCTCACCATATCCATTGATCGTTCCTTGCACGTGGGTGGCACCAGCATCAATTGCAGCAAGCGAGTTTGCAATCGCGCAGCCCGTGTCGTTATGGCAGTGAATTCCTACTCGCGCACCGGTAAGAGCAAGGGCATCAGCGACCACATCAGCAATCTCTGTGGGGAGCATCCCGCCATTGGTATCGCAGAGCGCAGCCACATCAGCGCCTGCCTCCATCGCAACGCGAACAACTTCAAGGGCATAGGCCTTATTTGCGCGATAGCCATCAAAGAAATGTTCCGCATCAAGAAATACTCGGCGACCCTCTTTGACCATAAAAGAAATAGTGTCGCGCACCATCGCCAAGTTCTCATCGAGCGAGGTCTTTAGCGCAAGATCAACATGAAGATCATGCGACTTAGCAACAACAGTAATGATTGGCGCTTTCGAATCGATAAGCGCACGAACCTGCTCATCATCAGCCGCTTTTACATTTGGTCGACGTGTGGCGCCAAAGGCTACAAATTGCGCATTCTTAAATTGAATTTCCTTTGCCACGCGAGCAAAGAATTCGGTATCGCGTGGATTAGCCCCCGGCCATCCGCCTTCGATAAAACCAACGCCTAAATCATCTAAATGGCGAGCAATCACCAGCTTGTCATGAACCGAGAGATTTAACCCCTCTTGCTGCGCGCCATCGCGCAAGGTGGTGTCATAGATATGGAAAGCATCGCCCTGTGGCGAAGTAGGGGAAGAGGTTGGCGTGGCCATTAGAGCACGCGCTTCATCCAACCGTGCTTATCCGCAACAGTTCCATGTTGAATACCCAGTAAGTGTTCGCGCAACTTCATCGTTACGGGACCAGGCTTGCCATCACCAATGGTGAAATTACCTTTCGCGCTCTTCGCTTCGCCAATGCCGGAGATCACCGCAGCGGTACCGCAAGCAAAGACTTCAGTGATCTCGCCACTTGCCACACCTGCACGCCATTGATCAACTGAAATCATTCCCTCTTCCACGCTATAACCAAGATCTTTTGCAACGGTAAGAAGTGAGTAGCGCGTAATACCGGGAAGAAGCGTTCCGGTAAGTGATGGGGTAAAGACCGTTGCCTTGTCTCCACTTCCTTTGACGAAGAAGAGGTTCATGCCACCCATCTCTTCCACCCACTTACGCTCTACTGCATCAAGCCAAACAACTTGATCACAACCTTCTTGTGCTGCAGCTTTTTGTGCAACAAGAGAAGCTGCATAGTTCCCGCCGCATTTAGCTTCACCAGTACCTCCTGGTGCAGCGCGGACATACTCAGTGGAGATCCATACCGAGACAGGTTTTGCTGCATTGAAATATGCAGCAGCGGGCGTTGCAATCAAGAGATACATCGCTGCATTACTTGGACGCACGCCGAGCCCTACCTCTGATGCAATCATGAAGGGGCGAATATAAAGCGACTCCCCGGGGTTATTTGGCACCCACCCTGCATCCTGCTTCACTAATGCTTCAACAGTGGCCACAAAATCTCCGACCGGAAGTTCCGGAAGCGCCATTCGCTTTGCGCTCCGTGCAAAGCGCGCACCATTCTCCTCTGGACGAAAGAGGCAAATACCACCATCTGCTTGGCGATATGCCTTAAGCCCTTCAAAAATCTCTTGTCCATAATGAAAAACTGCCGTTGCCGGATCGAGCGTGATGGGGGCATAAGGGACTAGCTCTGCATTACTCCATCCATCGGCCTCGCTCCAATGAGCCACGACCATGTTGTCGGTGTAGTACTTACCAAAGCCAGGCGCAGCAACTCGCTCTGTACGAAGAGCATCAGGAACTGGCGTTGCGCTTGGCTTTACTTCAATCTTCATGGTGCTTCCTTTTTAGATTAGCGCCGCGATTGCAGAGCCGATATCGGTCGTGGAACGCCCTGGCTTACGTGATGCCAAGTCCTTCGCCACTGCAGCGTTAACTTCTGCTGCAGCTTGAGGATGTCCAAGATGCTCAAGCATCATCGCAAGGGAGAGAATCGTCGCTGTGGGATCAGCGATGTTCTTCCCTGCGATATCAGGAGCGGAACCATGAACTGGCTCAAACATTGATGGGAACTTTGGATCTGGGCTAATATTTCCTGAACATGCCAAGCCGATTCCACCGGTAATAGCTGCAGAGATGTCAGTGAGGATATCTCCAAAGAGGTTATCGGTTACCACAACATCAAAACGCGCTGGATCGGTAACGAAGAACATCGCGGCCGCATCAACATGGAAGTAATCAGTTGGAATATTTGGATAATCCTTCTTTACCTCATCGAAAGTGCGCTTCCAGAGCGCACCTGAGTGCAACATGATGTTGTCTTTGTGAACCATCGTGACTTTCTTACGGCCACGAGCGATGCATAGTTCAAAGGCATAGCGAATAACGCGCTCAACACCAGAGCGAGTATTGATACTCACTTCGGTGGCAACTTCACGTGGCGTCTTCACAGCAAGTGATCCGCCAGCGCCGGAGTATGGACCTTCAGTACCTTCGCGAACAACGAGAAAATCAATCGGATCTTTCGTTGCAAGTGGTGAGTTAACCCCTGGATATAACTTCGCGGGGCGAAGATTTACATATTGATCAAAGGCAAAGCGCATCTTGAGCAATAACCCGCGCTCGAGAACGCCACTTTGGACGGTAGGGTCGCCAACAGCGCCTAGGAAAATCGCATCATGTTTTGCAATCTCTGCCATCGTGGAATCGTGGAGCACTTCGCCTGTCTTGTGAAAGTGCGCTGCGCCCAAGTTGAAGTTTGTCGTTTCAAATTTAAGGCCATGCTTCTTTGCCACAACATCGAGAGCCTTGAGCCCTTCGTTGATGACATCTGGGCCAATTCCGTCGCCGCCAACTACTGCAATCTTTTGTGGGTTCGCCATAGTTACACCAACGTCACAAATCGAGCGGTTGCGGAAGTTTCCTTCGCGACCTTAGCAAGAACATCGGCCGGAATAGCCGAATCAACTGTTAGGACCATGAGCGCTTCTCCTCCACGTTGGTTACGGGCAACTTGCATGCCTGCGATATTTATTCCGAGTGCTCCTAACGCATTACCAACAGCCCCGACAACGCCGGGACGATCGGTATAGCGAAGGAAAAGTAGGTGATCTGAGAATGCAACGTCGACATCGAGGCCGTCAATCTCCACGATTTTCTCAACGCGCTTAATTCCCATCAAGGTTCCAGCAACAGAGACTCGCTCTCCACTAGAGAGCGCACCTGATAGATAAACCATGTTTCGATGATCTGGGCTATCTCCAGTAGTTGTTACCGCTGCAGTTAATCCTCGCTCTTGTGAGAGTGATGGAGCATTGACATAAGTAACGTCATTGACCCCAGATGCGCTCAAAATTCCGCGGAGCGCGCTCGTTGCAAGAACGCTGCAATCTTCACTGGCAATCTCGCCGCGTACCTCTACATCAACCGATACAGGTGACTCGCCGGCAATAGCAAAGAGTACTTGTGCCAACTTCTCGACCAGCGGGAGCGCAGGTCGAACATCTTCTGCGATAGCTCCACCTTTGACGTTCACTGCATCAGGAACCAATTCACCAGCGAGCGCTTTGCGAACTGAGATTGCCACCGCAATACCAGCGCGCTCCTGCGCTTCATCTGTTGATGCGCCAAGGTGCGGTGTGGCAACAACGTTATCTAGAGTGAAAAGTGGTGAATCGGTGCATGGCTCCGTTGCAAAAACATCAAGACCTGCGCCGGCGACCTTTCCAGATTTGAGCGCTTCGTATAACGCTTCCTCATCAAGCACTCCACCACGTGCCGCATTAATAATGCGCACTGATGGTTTAACTTTTTTGAGCGCTTCTGTACCAATGAGATTTGCAGTCTCTTTAGTTTTCGGCAAGTGAATGGTGATGAAATCACTTTCGGCAAGAAGTGTGTCTAGATCAACTAGCCGCACATCAAGTTGCGCAGCACGAGCTGGTTGCAAATATGGATCGTAAGCAATCACTTTCATTCCAAAAGCTTGCATACGATGAGCAACTAATTGGCCAATACGTCCAAAGCCGACGATGCCCAGAGTTTTTTCAAATAACTCAGCGCCGGTGTACTTCGAACGGGCCCACTTGCCAATCCGAAGTGCAGCATGTGCAGGTGAGATAAATCGAGCGCTTGCAAGAATCAGCGCAATTGCTAACTCTGCCGCGCTAACGATATTTGAGGTGGGTGCGTTAACAACCATGACGCCAGCAGCAGTAGCTGCTGGAACATCGACATTGTCTAGACCAACACCTGCACGGGCGATGACCTTTAAACCATGTGCAGCAGCAATCGCCTCACTATCCATTTTGGTAGCAGAGCGAATAAGCACTGCTGATACTCCTTTTGCTAATTCAGCAAGGAGTTCGGTCCGATCAGCGCCATTGCAATTGCGCACCTCGAAGTCAGGCCCTAACGCCTCAAGGGTCGCAGGGCTTAACTCTTCTGCGATAAGAACGACTGGTTTGCTCATTAGCGCGCAGCAGTTCCCTCGGTGTAGTCGTCCTTTGTCTTAACCCATGACATCATCGCACGAAGATCGCGGCCAACTGCCTCGATTGGATGTTGCTCACCCTTAGCGCGAAGCGCTTTAAATTCTGGCGCCCCCGCATCTTGGTCAGCGATAAATCGAGCCGCAAATGAACCATTCTGAACATCTTTAAGAACAGCACGCATGTTGTCCTTAACGCGATCATCGAGAACTCGTGGACCTGAGATGTAATCACCGTATTCAGCGGTATCTGAGACTGACCATCGCTGCTTTGCGATGCCGCCTTCGTACATCAAATCAACGATGAGTTTTAATTCGTGTAAGCACTCGAAGTAAGCAACCTCTGGTTGATAACCAGCCTCGAGAAGAACTTCGTAACCCATCTGTACCAAACGTGATGCGCCACCGCAGAGAACTGCTTGCTCACCAAAGAGATCGGTCTCGCACTCTTCAGTGAAGGTAGTAAGAATTCCACCTGCACGAAGTCCGCCAATTGCTTTCGCATAGGAAAGCGTCAACGGCCAAGCATTTCCTGTTGCATCTTGCTCAACAGCAACAATCACTGGAACGCCGCGACCAGCGACATACTCACGACGTACAAGGTGTCCTGGGCCTTTTGGCGCGACCATACACACATCAACATTTGTTGGCGGCTTGATATAACCAAAACGAATATTGAAGCCATGGCCAAAGAAGAGCGCAGCGCCTGCCTTCAAGTTTGGCTCGATTGACTCTTTATATATGCCACGTTGGAAGTGATCTGGGGCAAGGAGCATGACTACATCTGCCTCTTTGACCGCATCTGCAACGCTCAACACACGAAGACCTTCTGCTTCAGCTTTCGCTTGCGACTTCGATCCTGGCTTGAGACCAATGCGAACATCAACTCCGCTATCACGAAGGCTCAACGCATGCGCGTGACCCTGTGAGCCGTAACCAATCACGGCAACTTTCTTCTTTTGGATGATAGAGAGATCTGCATCTTCATCGTGATAGAGAGTGGCCACTGGTGGTGCTCCTTTTTCTAGTTTTTCCCGGTTGACCCGGCTTTTCTGGGTTTACTGGTTTTACTCGGTTTAATGAAAATTAGGAGTTAATCGTACGCCCCATCGCGACCACTCCGGACTGGGTCAATTCCAGTATTCCGAACGGGGTGAGCTCGCTGATGAGCGCCTCGAGATCGGTTGGGTTCGCGGTTTGCTGGATAGTTATTGAGGTTGCAGTGGTTTCCACCGCATGCGCCCCATACTTTTCCAGAACAGAGTCAATCTTTTTCTGGTCAGCCGCGCCATTTTTGATAGCGACCCGAACCAAAATCAGTTCCACCTGATGAGATGTACTGGCAGGTAGCTCCAAAATTTCGATGACATTGACCAACTTATCGAGCTGTTGAATTACTTGATCGAGGGCATGTCCCTCGACGTTAACCGAGATGGTAATTCGAGAGATTTCAGAATTCTCTGTTGGACCAACAGATAGCGCTTCAATGTTGTAACCGCGACGAGAGAAGAGCGATGAAACTCGGGCAAGAACTCCTGCTTGATTCTCAACAAGGACAGAGAGGATATGTGTCTTCATTAGAGCTCCTGTGAATCCCAGTCAGGCGCTAACTCGCGCGCAATCATGATGTCATCATTCGATGTTCCCGCTGCGACCATCGGCCAAACCATGGCATCGCGGAAGACATTGAAATCAACGACGACAGGTTGATCATTAATTGCCATCGCAGCTTCGATGGTCTTATCGACATCTTCAGGTCTCTCACAGCGAAGTCCAACACAACCCATTGCATCTGCAAGCTTGGCGAAGTCTGGAACGCGCTTGGAATGTAAATCGGTATTGGAATAACGCTGGTTATAAAAAAGGGTCTGCCACTGACGAACCATTCCCAAACTTTCATTGTTAATCAACGCAACTTTGATAGGAATATTGTTGATGGCGCAGGTAACAAGCTCTTGATTAGTCATCTGGAAGCAACCATCACCGTCAATCGCCCATACAGTGGTATCTGGTGCGCCAACTTTCGCGCCCATCGCTGCAGGAACTGCGTAGCCCATCGTGCCAAGACCGCCTGAGTTAAGCCAGGTGCGTGGTTTCTCATAACTAATAAATTGCGAAGCCCACATCTGATGTTGACCAACACCTGCTGTGTAAATGGTGTCTGGACCAGAAATTTTTCCAAGTCGCTCAATGACATATTGTGGCGAGAGCGACCCATCACTTGGAACGTCGTATCCAACGGGGTATGTCGTGCGCCATCCTTCAACTTGCTTCCACCACGAAGTGAGATCTGGCTGACTCTTTCCAAATTCCGCTTTGACTGCCGGAAGTAGTTGCGCCATCGTCAGACGAACATCGCCGATTACTGGGACATCTGCATGGCGATTCTTACCGATTTCTGCAGGATCAATATCGGCATGGATAACTTTCGCACCCGGTGCAAATGTGGAGAGTTTTCCGGTGACGCGATCATCAAAACGAGCACCTAATGTGATGAGCAAATCTGCCTTTTGGAGCGAGGTAACAGCAGCAACGCTGCCATGCATACCTGGCATACCAACATGGAGACGATGGCTATCTGGGAATGCGCCACGCGCCATTAGCGTCGTAACAACTGGCGCACCAATTACTTCAGCGAGCGCGATAAGTTCCTTGCTTCCATTTGCCTTGATAACACCGCCGCCAACATATAAAACGGGTCGTACTGATTGCGCAATGAGCGCTGCTGCATCACGAATAGATTGTGGAATTGGTTGGGAGTGATCGCGATACCCAGGAAGGTCAAGGTTCTTTGGCCACTCAAAACTAACTTTTTCTTGGAGCGCATCTTTTGCTACATCAACAAGAACCGTTCCAGGTCTGCCGCTTGCTGCAATGTGGTACGCCTCAGCTATTGCCCGTGGAATGTCTACAGCGCGAGTGACTAGATAGTTATGTTTGGTGATGGGCATGGTGATGCCACGAATATCTGCCTCTTGAAATGCATCGGTCCCGATTGCACTCGATGGCACCTGTCCGGTAATTGCCACCATCGGAACGGAATCCATCTGTGCATCAGCGATTGGGGTGACCAAGTTCGTTGCACCAGGGCCAGATGTAGCGATACATGTTCCAACGCGACCGGTTGCTTGCGCATATCCGGTGGCAGCGTGGCCCGCTCCCTGTTCATGGCGTACAAGGATGTGCCGAATCTTGCTGTCGTAAATTGGGTCGTAGGCGGGAAGGATTGCTCCACCAGGAATGCCGAACATGACATCCACGCCGGCGCGCTCCAATGAATGGATCAAGCTCTGCGCGCCAGTCATCTCCTCGGCCATAATTTTTACTCCCTACTAATGCGAAATCCCTCAGTGATTCCACTGAGGGATGGCGCACGATCTGTATTAACGCTAGATCGCGCGCTCCATAACCACAATAATTGAGGCGTTTGCCATGCCCTTATTCTCCCTGGCATCAGGTGGAAGCGTCAACCCCTACTTGAGCCCTGGAAGAGTCTTGCAGCCCTGAATTGGCCTGATTTGGCGTGAGATTAATCGCAGACCGCGCCCTTTGAGGCTGAACCGACCAGCTTGGCGTACTTGGAGAGGACGCCGCGTTGATAGGGCTGAGGTAGCGGTTTCCATCCCTTCTTCCGCTCGGCGAGTTCTTCCGGCGAGACCAGAAGGTCGAGCGCTCGGCTCTTGGTGTTGATACAAATAATGTCGCCATCGCGGACAAAGGCAATCGGACCGCCATCTACCGCTTCGGGTGCGATGTGGCCAACGCATAACCCAGTAGAACCTCCGGAGAAACGACCATCGGTCAGGAGCATCGTTGTCTTGCCCAAACCTGCGCCTTTTATCGCTCCGGTAATCATCAACATCTCGCGCATACCTGGTCCACCCTTTGGACCTTCATAGCGAATAACTAAAACATCGCCCGCTTGGATGGTGCCATTCTCGAGCGCATCCATTGCTTCACGCTCACGTTCAAAGACGCGTGCAGGGCCCTCAAAGGTTTCAATGCCAATACCAGCAGTCTTTGTCACAGCACCCTCTGGTGCAAGTGAACCATGCAAGATTGTTATGCCACCAGTTGTATCCATTGGGTTCTTAGTTGCACGGAGAATTTCACCATCAGGATCCGGTGGAGAGATCTGCGCCAAATTCTCGGCCATCGTTTTTCCAGTGACAGTTAACGTATCGCCATGTAATAACTTGGCATCAAGAAGAGCACGTAGCACCACGGGAACACCGCCAACTTTATCAACATCGCTCATCACGAATCGGCCAAATGGTTTGAGATCGCCAAGTAGCGGCACTTTAGAACCAATGCGATGGAAATCTTCCAACTCTAGTGGCACATCAGCTTCATGAGCAAGTGCCATTAAGTGCAATACCGCATTTGTCGAACCACCAAGTGCCATCAAGATGGTGATGGCATTTTCAAATGCTTGTTTCGTCAAAATATCGCGGGCAGTAATTCCCTGTCGAATCAGTTCGACAACTGCTGCTCCAGATTTCTTCGCGTAATCATCGCGGCGACGATCAACAGCTGGTGGCGCAGCTGAACCGGGAAGTGAGAGGCCGATTGCTTCACCAATTGATGCCATAGTATTTGCGGTGTACATGCCCCCACATGCGCCTTCGCCGGGACAGATTGCGCGCTCAATTCGATCTACCTGTTCTTTGGAGATTAAGCCACGGGCACATGCACCAACAGCTTCGAAAGCATCGATGATGGTGACATCTTTCCCATCGACATTGCCTGGCAACGTTGAACCTGCATAGACAAAAACACTGGCAACATCGATGCGCGCTGCCGCCATCATCATTCCGGGAAGTGATTTATCGCAGCCGGCAAAAAGAACCATGCCATCAAGACGTTCTGCTTGCATCACAGTCTCGACAGAATCTGCAATGACTTCACGGGAAACTAGCGAGAAGTGCATACCTTCATGCCCCATGGAAATTCCATCAGAGACTGAAATTGTTCCAAATTGAAGCGGGAAACCACCAGCATCGAGCACGCCCTCTTTCGATGCTTTGGCGAGGCGATCGAGCGAGAGATTACATGGCGTAATTTCATTCCAGGATGAAGCGATACCAATCTGTGGTTTAACCCAATCGTCATCACCCATACCGACTGCGCGAAGCATGCCGCGCGCTGGTGCTCGCTCTAGCCCGTCGGTAACGGTGCCAGAGCGCGGCTTCATTGGATTACGAGGATTGTGCGAGGAGTTATCGCGTGTGTTCTTCGCCATAGGTCGATTTTAGGTGGAATGTCGCCGAGAAAGCCAACTTCAACCCTGTTACGGTAGTGGTCTTGGCATCTAACCGCCCAAATCCTCGATGGATTTATTCGATTAACACCTGGAGAGAAATGAACCATAATCCTGCTGCCCCGGCGCCCGATAGATGGCGTACCTTATTTGTGATTGCCATCGCGCAATTGATGGTTGTTCTCGATGCATCGATTGTAAATATTGCGATCCCTAGCGCTAAAGCCGATTTGGGAATTACCGATGCAAATCAACAGTGGGTGGTGACTGCTTACACTCTTGCCTTCGGTTCGCTTCTTCTCCTGGGCGGCCGGATCGCCGATTTCATCGGACGTAAGAGAATTTTTATCGTTGGGCTCATTGGTTTTGCCGCAGCATCTGCCCTGGGTGGAATTGCATCAACGCAAGGTCTGCTCTTTGCGGCTCGTGGTTTGCAAGGTATTTTTGGTGCGCTTCTTGCACCAGCAGCCTTATCTATTGTGAGCGTGACTTTTACTGATCCAAAAGAGCGCGCTCGCGCGTTTGGCGTGTACGGAGCCATTTCTGGCGGTGGCGCTGCCATCGGCCTCATCCTTGGTGGCACGCTCACTGAGTACTTCTCATGGCGCTGGTGCCTTGGCGTTAACACGCCAATTGCGCTTATTGCTGGCGCACTTGCATTGAAGTACGTACATGAATCAAAAGCGGGCGGAGATCACAGCTACGACTTACCTGGCACGCTCACTGCATGCTCAGGTTTATTTGCACTCGTCTATGGATTTAACGAAGCGGCGACAAAAGGTTGGTCAGCGAGAATTACTCTCGTTTTCCTTATTGCTGCACTTCTCTTGCTCATTGCCTTCTTTGTCATCGAAACCAAGGTAAAGAATCCGCTAATGCCACTTCGAGTCATTAGCGAGCGAAATCGCGGTGGTTCATATTTGGGTTCACTCGTTGTTGGTGCCGGACTTTTCTCTATGTTCCTCTTCTTGGGAATTTATCTACAGACAGTTCTTGGTTACTCTCCGCTCAAATCTGGTTTTGCCTTCCTCCCATTTACTGCTGGCATCATCATCTTCGCCGGCATCGCCTCTCAATTACTGCCAAAAGTTGGTCCACGCCCGCTAATGGTCCCCGGACTCATTGCCGCAGCAGTTGGCTTATTGTTGATGACTCGAATTACGCCAGAGACATCGTATGTAACCCACGTTCTTCCCTCGCTATTAATCATGAGTAGCGGAATGGCGCTGGTATTCATACCCATTTCCTCAACGGCGCTCCATGGCGTTGGAAATCGCGATGCTGGTATTGCTAGCGCGTTGATCAATACCAGCCAACAAGTTGGTGGCTCACTCGGTACCGCGCTCCTAAACACCGTTGCTGCAACGGCAGCAACCTCATATATGAAGAGCAATCCAGGGAAGGTGCCAACATTCGGCCTAACTCATGGATTCACCATTGCCTTCACAGTGAGCGCTGCGCTCCTTAGTGTTGGGGCAATTGTGTTGGCCCTCTTTATTAATATCGGTAAAGAGTCAGTTGTTGAAAGTGAAGGCGCAGTAGTTCACTAAAAGAAATTAGCTCTGACCTAAGAGGCCAAGTAGGAGCTCGCGGACCCGCGCTGCATCTGCTTGGCCTTTAGTCTCTTTCATGACTGAGCCAATGAGCGCGCCAGCAGCTGGTAAATGTCCATTCCGAACTTTCTCTGCAGTCTCTGGCTGTGCTGCAATTGCTTTTTCAATGGCCGCTATCAGCGCGCTCTCATCAGAGACAACTTTGATTCCTTGAGTGGCGATTACGGTATCTGGATCGCCCTCACCTGCAATAACCGCTGCCACAACTTGGCGAGCCAACTTATCGGTTAACTCCCCTGCTGAAATTAATTCGATAATACGAGCAACGCCTTTGGGGGTAATTCCAATGCTTGATAATTCAATCTCCGCTTCATTTGCTAAACGCGAAATCTCACCTAACCACCAACCGCGAGCGCGCGTGGGATCGGCGCCGAGCGCAACAGTCTCTTCAACGAGATCGACAGCGCCGGCATTAACAAGGGCAGCCATCTCTTTATCTGGTACTTGCCAGAGCGCTTGCAACCGCGCGCGACGAATCGATGGTTTCTCAGGCAGCTCACTACGTAATTTCTCAATCCACTCTGCTGCCGGAGCAACAGGTGTGAGATCTGGTTCAGGGAAATATCGATAGTCCTCTGCTTGCTCTTTAGAACGTCCCGAGCGAGTTGTTCCCGAATCTTCTTGGAAGTGGCGCGTCTCTTGTATGACGCGTTCGCCCTTCTCAAGTAACCCTGCATGGCGAATCATTTCGCCTCGAACTGCCCGTTCTACGGAGCGAAGAGAGTTAACGTTCTTAGTCTCACTTCGGGTGCCAAGTTTTCCTGAACCAATGGGCGCCAATGAGACGTTGGCATCGCAACGAAGGGAACCTTGCTCCATCTTTACATCACTTACGCCGAGGGAGCGCAAGATGTCACGAAGTTCTTTGACATATGCCTTAGCAACTTCAGGAGCATATTTGCCAGTTCCGGCGACCACTTTGGTAACAATCTCAACGAGTGGGATGCCAGCGCGGTTGTAATCAAGGAGTGAATATTCAGCCCCATGAATCCGTCCTGTTGCGCCACCAACGTGAAGGGACTTTCCCGTGTCCTCTTCCATATGAACTCGTTCGATTTCGATCCGGAAGGTCTTTACACCTTCATCGGTTTCCACTTCAACATCTAAATAACCATTGGTGCAAATGGGTTCGTCATATTGAGAGATTTGAAAGTTCTTTGGCATATCTGGATAGAAGTAATTCTTCCGAGCAAATCGACTCTTGGGAGTTATGGAACAATTCAGTGCGAGTCCAATTCGAATAGTACTTTCAATTGCTTTCTCATTAACAACTGGCAACGCACCAGGCATACCAAGGCAGACGGGGCAGGTTTGGGTATTTGGCGAAGCACCAAAAACCGTTGCGCAACCACAGAACATTTTCGTTTCAGTATTGAGTTCTACGTGCACCTCAAGGCCGAGAGATGGTTCGTATTTTGCAATTACCTCGTCGTAAGTGAGAGCCATAATCACATCACCAACTCAGGAGCGTGGTTGGTTAGTGGCCCATTCCATTTCTTATGTAACTCTCGCTCCAGTGCGCCACCGACTCGATAGAGGCGATCATCTTTCATCGCCGGTGCGATGATTTGAAAACCAACGGGGAGTCCTTCAGATAAACCAGCAGGCAAACTCATCGAAGCAACTCCAGCGAGGTTTACGGGAATAGTTGCGACATCGTTGAGATACATCGCAAGTGGATCATCACTCTTCTCGCCAATTTTGAATGCCACCGTAGGAGTGGTTGGCGAGACGAGCACATCAACTTTTTGATAAGCCTGCGAGAAATCTTGCGTGATAAGAGTGCGCACCTTTTGGGCGCTACCGTAAAAGGCATCGTAATAACCGGCAGAGAGCGCATATGTTCCAAGAATTATTCGACGCTTAACTTCGCTACCAAAGCCAGCTTCGCGAGTCATGCTCATTACCTCTTCAGCGCTGCGTGTGCCATCATCGCCAATTCGTAGTCCATAACGCATCGCATCAAAACGGGCAAGATTTGATGAGGCTTCACTTGGTGCAATTAAGTAGTAGGCGCCTAAGGCATATTTAAAATTTGGGCAAGAGACTTCGATTATTTCCGCGCCAAGTGATTCCAAAATGGCAAGCGACTCGGTAAAACGTTCGGCAACTCCCTTTTCATAACCCTCACCGGAGAGTTCTTTGACTACGCCAATCTTCATCCCTTTAACATCGGCAAGCTTTGCAGCGGCAACGACATCGGGAACAGGCGCGTTAATACTCGTGGCATCTTTTGGATCATGCCCCGCAATTGCTTGATGTAATAGCGCAGTATCAAGAACGGTGCGCGCGCATGGCCCTGCTTGATCAAGGCTCGATGAGAACGCAACTAGCCCATAACGTGAAACGCCGCCGTATGTGGGTTTAACGCCAACCGTTCCAGTGACAGCTGCTGGTTGCCTAATAGACCCACCAGTATCGGTACCAATCGCAAGTGGCGCTTCAAATGCTGCAAGAGCAGCAGCGGAACCTCCACCCGAACCACCTGGAATACGTTCCACATCCCATGGGTTTCGAGTTGGTCCGTAGGCAGAGTTTTCAGTAGATGAACCCATCGCAAATTCATCCATATTCGTTTTACCCAAAATCACAACGCCTGCCGCTTTTAATTTCGAAACGACTGTGGCGTCATAAGGAGGGCGCCATCCTTCAAGAATTTTCGAACCGCACGTTGTTGGCACGCCTTTTTGTGCCAGCACATCTTTTAGAGCTAATGGAACGCCATTAAGCGGCGATAGCGAAGAGCTTCCGCGGGAGCTATCAACGCTATCTGCTTGAGCTAACGCACCATCGCTATCAACATATAAGAAGGCATTAATCGCGCCATCAACTCGATTAATCTGATCAAGATGTGCTTGGGTAACTTCACGGGATGAAACCTCGCCTAAAGTAATAAGCGTTGCTAACTCAGCAGCGCTCTTTTTTATTAATTCGCTCATGCCTCGTCACCTAATATCTGAGGCACGCGAAAACGTGATTCCTCACTTGCGGGGGCTCCACTTAACGCTTCTTCTGGAGTCAGACTCGGAACGATGACATCAGGTCGTGCGACATTACTTATCTCAATCGGGTGAGACATTGGTGGCACATCGGCCCCAGCTGCCTCTTGCACTACTGCCACAGCATCGAGAATTCCATCAATCTGGCCCGCTAGATGAGTTAACTCATCATCGCCGAGAGTGATTCGCGCCAGCGCGGCAATACGAGCAACTTCTTCTCGAGAGATGCGAGAGTTACCGGTCATGCGCCCAGCCTACCGGCGAATCTGACCTGTTCCGGTCACGATCCAGGTCGTCGTCGTCATCTCTTCTAAGCCCATCGGCCCACGCGCATGCGCCTTTTGATTTGAAATGCCAATCTCGGCTCCGAAACCCATCTCTTCACCATCGGTAAAACGCGTCGACGCATTTATCATAATTGCAGCAGCATCCATTTGATTAATAAAACTCTCAATAGTTTTTGGATTTTCAGAGACAATCGCTTCGGTGTGGTTGGTGCCATATTTGCGAATATGTTCTGCTGCTTGATTAACACCATCAACAACTCGAACATTTATTTCAAGCACGCCGTACTCTGTAGACCAATTCTCCTCCGTGGCAAGGGCCGCCTCAACACCTAATGATTTCGCTACGGCAACTGATTCAGCATCGCCATGAATGATAACTTTCTCATCGTGAAGCGCTTTTAGCGCCATCGGTAAAAAAGCTCCTGCTATCGCTCTATCAATAAGTAACGTCTCCGCTGCATTGCAGACGCTTGGACGTTGCACCTTGGAATTAATAAGTATTGGCAGCGCCTTAGCAAGATCACCATCTTTATCGACGAAGATATGGCAGACGCCAGCACCAGTTTCAATCGTGGGCACTTTCGCTTCATCTACAACTGTGCGAATGAGAGCTGCGCTCCCCCGTGGAATGACCAAATCCACTAAACCGCGAGCATGGAGTAGTTCGGTCACTGTCGATCGATCAGTAGAAGGAACTAACTGAATAATGTCGGCTGGTAAACCAACACTTGCAACAGCCTCGCGCATAATTCTTACCAAGACCTCATTGCTCTGTGCAGCGCTAGAAGATCCACGAAGTAAGGCGCAATTTCCTGATTTGAGAAGAATTACCGCTGCATCAACAGTGACGTTGGGGCGCGCTTCATAGACCATGCCCACAATTCCAAATGGCACACTCACTTGTTTGAGGTGGAGACCATTAGGCAACGTGCGCTCACGTTTCACGATTCCTACTGGATCAGGCAGATCTTTGATTTTTCGCGCGCCACCAGCGATCCCTGCAATTCGCGCTGGCGTTAGCGTCAATCGATCAATTAAGGATTCGGAAATACCTTCACTGCGCGAGCGAGTGACATCTTCATTATTTGCGACGAGAATTTCACCCTCTCGACTAAGGAGTGCAACCGCTATTGCTTCGATCGCGTCGTCTTTTTTGGCGCGGGTGGCATGCGCAAGAACTTGACCAGCCCGACGAGCCGACGCTGAAAGTTCTTTAATCATGGTTAATAGCCTAACGAATATCCGAGCGGCTAGGCTGGCACCTATGTTCCTGCTCCGATGGTTACGCCGAAGCCTCGTAGCACTGTTGGCGATTTATTTAATGCTCTTTAGCTTTACGCGCTTAGTGCATTATCCCGAGCCGATTTCAGCCATTCGACTTGGTCTCGCCCCAGCTCATGCCACGCCAAAACTGATGCCGGCTCATTACATCCCTCCATCTACGAGCCCGCGAGTGTGGAATACCGGATCAGAAGAGATGCCGGCAACGCTTGTCTTTGGCGGCAGACAAATGGAGATCGAGGATTTTTTGAAGTCAACTTCCACAAATGCATTTTTAGTTCTTCGAAATGGCGTCATAACTTACGAGTGGTACAAGCCTGGCTTTGATGAAAAATTCCAGTTTCCCTCCTATTCAGTTGCAAAAACTTTGACCTCCATCATGATTGGTCAATTAATTGCACAAGGCAAGGTGAAAGAGAGCGACAAGTTCGTCGATTTCTATCCTGAATTTAAGAATGGCACCACTTTTGACGATGTGACAGTTAATCAACTCTTAGATATGCGCGGTGGAGTTGGCGTATCCGATAACTATCCAAGTGGTCCAAGCGGTTGGGGCGTTGCGATTGCGCAGATGTATGCCTCAACAGATCTCCACTGGTTCTTAGGTAATAACCGAAAGATGGCATTCACTCCGGGATTTAAAGGAGAATATCGAAGCGTTGATTCAATGATGCTAGGCATGATTATCAAGAAAGTTACCGGCGAGCGGGTTGCTGATTATTTTGCTCGCGAAGTCTGGCAGCCAATAGGCGCTGCTCATGGAGCGACGTGGAATGTCGATCGACTCGATGGTCAAGAGAAAACTTTCTGCTGTTTCAACGCAACTGCTCGGGACTATGCGCTCATCGGTCAAACAATCCTGGATAACGGCATCTCACAAGGAAAAGAAATCATTCCACCCATGTGGAATCAAAGACTTGCGACTCCGGTAGTTACTCTTGATCGCAAGTGGGGGTATGGCGCTCAGATATGGCATCCCTATCCCGATGCATCGATGCTCCTTGGTCTTCACGGCCAACATATATTAATCGTTCCGGATATGAAAACAGTTATCGTGAAATTAAGCGATGATCTCAACTCAGAGAACGAAGGCCCAGTAACTGAATTGCTCTACCACATCGCTAAACGCCGTTAAATAAGAGTTAGATCATCTCGATGGACAAGTTCGCGCTCGTACTCAGCGCCGAAAGTGGTCGCTAATTCTTTTGTGCTCTTCCCCAAAAGCTGCGGAATTTCATCGCTATCAAAAGCGACTAAGCCACGGGCGATAACGCGCTTTTCGGAATCAATCAATTCCACAACATCTCCAGCAGCGAAATCTCCGTGGACTGCAGTGACCCCTGCAGGAAGAAGCGAAGTGCCGCGCTCAAGAATTGCTTTAGTTGCGCCGGCATCGAGAGTAAGTGTGCCCTTTGGATTTGATGCGTGAGCGATCCAGAGAGCTCGTGAAGGTGCGCGATGGCTACCAGCATGAAAAATGGTTCCTACCTCTTCGCCCTCAACAGCGCCTCGAACGTTGGCAAGTGAAGTGAGCACCACTGCGATTCCGGCAGTAGTTGCAATTCGCGCTGCTTCAACTTTGGTTGCCATGCCACCACTGCCAACGCCAGAGCTACCCGCTCCCCCGATAGTGGCGCGGGAGAGTTGGGAGAAGTCTGATACTTCAGTAATTTTCTTGGAATTCGGTTCGCTAGGTGGCGCATCGTAGAGAGCATCAATGTCGGAGAGCAAAATTAGTAAATCAGCTTGCACTAAATGCGATACCAGTGCCGCTAATCGATCATTATCTCCAAAACGAATCTCTGATGTACCAACAGTGTCATTCTCATTGACCACTGGCACAACGCCAAGTGTGAGCAGTCGTTCGAGCGTGCGCTGTGCATTTCGATAATGGCTTCGCCGGACAATATCTTCGCTAGTAAGGAGAACTTGCGAGGCGGTAATGGAATGGCGCGAGAACGATTCGGTATATCGATGCATCAATAAACCTTGGCCAACAGAGGCTGCTGCTTGTTGCAGTTCAAGTTCTTTTGGTCTGGATTTCAAACCCAAAGGTGCCAAACCAGCGGCGATCGCGCCAGAGGTAACTACTAGCACATCTATGCCGTGAGATTTTGCGCTTGCGACAGCGTCTACGAGGCGGTCTACTGCGCTGCTATCGAGACCAGCGCCCGCGCTTCCGGTGAGTGATGACGATCCAACTTTAACGACAATGCGTTTTGCACGAGTGACTTCACTGCGCATCGTCTTCACTCCAATCTTCTAACTCACTGCCAATAGTTGCATCTTCAATCTCAGTTTTATGGATTCCGAGTTGAACAGCTTCAATGCGCGTGTCATGGCCGCGCCGGGTATGGAAATGTTCTACTCCAGCCTCAATCGTTGGCTCCCATTCAAAGCGAGTGGCATCTTCGCCTGCGCCGATCATTACCTCGCAACCCGGTTGCGCACCTAACTTAAAGAGCGCTTTCTCCACACCTAGGCGCGCAAGGCGATCGGCAAGATAGCCCACAGCCTCTTCGTTGCTGAAGTTTGTCTGGCGAACCCAGCGCTCTGGCTTTTCACCAGTAACAACAAATCGACCATGCTTATCTTTAATCACCTCAAAGCCAACATCATCAACAGCCTTAGGGCGAAGAACAATTCGTGGCGCTTCAACGCTCTCTTGTGGTTTGCGATTAATTAAAGCCGCCATTGCATAAAGAAGTTCAGTGATGCCCTCTCGAGTGGCTGCTGATATTGGATAAACCTCAAGCCCACGCGCGCGAAGATTTTCGGTAACCATTTCGGCCATCGCACGTCCATCGGGAAGGTCAATTTTATTTAACGCAACAATTCGTGGTCTATCCTGCAAGCCACCGTATGCCTCGAGCTCACGTTCGATTACTTCAAAATCGTGAATTGGATCTCGATCACTTTCAAGAGTTCCACAATCGAGAACATGAACTAGAGCAGAACACCGTTCCACGTGCCGTAAAAATTCCAGGCCAAGTCCCTTTCCTTCGCTTGCACCAGGAATTAAACCTGGTACATCGGCAACGGTAAATCTATGTTCGCCAACTTCGACGACGCCAAGATTTGGCACCAATGTAGTAAATGGATACTCAGCAATCTTTGGCCGCGCGGCAGAGATTGTTGCGATGAGCGAAGACTTTCCAGCAGATGGATAACCAACTAAAGCGATATCTGCAACGCTCTTTAGCTCAAGTGTTAGCTCGACCTTCTCGCCTGGTTCACCAAGGAGCGCAAATCCCGGTGCGCGACGTTTTGATGATGCTAGCGCTGCATTTCCAAGTCCTCCCGCGCCACCACGTGCGACGACAAAACGTGTTCCCACGCCAAGTAAATCGGCGATGACATTTCCATGGGTATCACGAAGCACCGTTCCTTCAGGAATTGGAAGTACTAAATCTTCCCCTTGTGGGCCATCTTTATGTCCACCTTGACCATGTCGGCCTGAAGTCGCAGTGCGATGTGGGCTGTAGTGAAAATCAAGAAGGGTAGTCACGCTGGGATCGACAACGAGAATGACATCTCCGCCGCGGCCACCATTGCCGCCATCTGGTCCACCTAATGGTTTAAATTTTTCACGGTGCACAGAGACGCAACCATTTCCACCGCTACCTGCTTGGGCAAGTAAGCGCGCTTGGTCAACAAATGATAGTGCTGACATCTGTGATCACCCCTTTCTTATTCTTCATCTTCTAAATAAAAAAGCGGGCCCGTATGCGGACCCGCTAAAAAGTAAGTCCGTAATTTATTGAGGGAGAACATTCACGACGCGTCGGCCACGAGCGGTACCAAAGGAAACTGATCCTGCGGCGAGCGCGAATAGAGTGTCATCTTTACCGCGACCAACATTTGCACCTGGGTGAAAGTGTGTGCCACGTTGGCGAACGAGGATCTCGCCAGTGCGAACTACTTGGCCAGCGAAACGCTTCACGCCAAGAAATTGTGGATTGGAGTCGCGACCATTACGTGTCGAGGAGACACCTTTTTTACTTGCCATCTCGTAACTCCTTAACTGCTCTACTTGTTATTGATTGCTGTGACTTTGATGCGAGTCTTTTTCGCACGGAAACCTTGACGTCGGCGGTAGCCGGTCTTGCTCTTGTAACGGAGGATGTCGATCTTTGGACCTTTGATTTCCTCGAGAACTTCAGCGCTCACGGTCGAGCCAGAGCCTGGAGTTGAAATCTTTCCACCTTCAACAAGAAGAAGAAGTGGCAATGACAGAGTGGAACCTACATTGGCTTCAACTCGATCGATATCGAGGATCTCACCAACAGATACCCGCTCCTGGCGTGCGCCAGCCTTGACGATTGCGTACACGATTCTCGATTCTCCTTGTTTTCTGAAGCAGTTAAGCCTGCTAAGGGTAGGGATTGGCTCCCCTGCCGGTCAAACTGAGCCAAGGCTCCAGCTTTAGCCAGCTGGGGTGATGACCCCGCCGCTACTTACTCGACGACGTCCTCTTCGCCCACCTGAAGGTGCTGAAGGGGCCAAAGTGGCAGCCATCGCCTCAGAGCTCTCGACCACTACTGGCTGCTCAGCCTTGATCTCTGGAACCTTTGGCTCACTCAACTCGCCTTCGTGTGCATGTGCTGAGCTCCCTGCTTGATCTGAGTGTTCTGAGTAATCACCTTCCTCATCCTGGCCAAGTGCGCTCTGTGAACTGTACGAACTCTGCGCCATCGGCACTGGATCCATATGGATATGAATGCCACGACCATGGCAACTTTCGCATGTTGTTGAGAAAGCCTCAATGAGTCCTTGGCCGACACGTTTTCGAGTCATTTGAACCAAACCAAGTGAAGTCACTTCAGCAACTTGATGTTTAGTTCGATCGCGACCAAGACATTCAGTTAACCGTCGAAGTACTAAATCTCGATTTGATTCCAAAACCATATCAATGAAGTCAACGACGATGATTCCGCCCAAATCACGAAGGCGAAGTTGGCGCGCAATCTCTTCAGCTGCTTCAAGATTGTTTTTCGTAACAGTTTCTTCCAGGTTTCCACCCTTACCGATGAATTTTCCGGTGTTGACGTCGATAACAACCATCGCCTCGGTCCGATCAATCACAAGTGACCCGCCAGAAGGTAGGTAAACTTTTCGATCAAGAGCCTTTGCTAACTGCTCCTCAACGCGATGTTCAGCAAAAATATCTTTTGGCTTATGCCATTTGGAAATTTTTTGAACTAAATCAGGAGCCACAAAATTAAGGTAGCTATTAATCTCATCCCAGGCATCTTCACCTTGAACATGGAGTGAACGGAAATCTTCATTGAAGATATCGCGAACAACTCTGATATTTAAATCAGGCTCTGCATAAAGAAGTGATGGTGCAGCAGCGCTTGGATCTTTCGCCTTTTGTTCAATGACTTCCCATTGCGCTTTAAGTCGAGCAACGTCTCTGGTCAATTCCTCTTCGCTAGCGCCTTCAGCAGCCGTTCGTACAATTACTCCTGCCTCTTCTGGAACTAGACCCTTGAGTATTGACTTAAGGCGAGTGCGCTCCACATCTGGCAACCGTCGACTTATTCCGCTCATTCCGCCACCAGGAACGTAAACGAGGTAACGGCCCGGGAGTGAAATCTGGCTCGTTAATCGAGCGCCTTTCTGTCCGATGGGGTCTTTTGTTACTTGAACGAGAACTGGTTGACCAGTTTTTAGCGCAAGTTCAATCTTTCGAGGAGTTCCATCTGCCAATCCTGCAGCGTCCCAATTGACTTCTCCTGCATAGAGAACTGCATTGCGTCCTTTACCAATATCAACGAATGCCGCTTCCATGCTCGGAAGAACGTTTTGTACTCTGCCGAGGTAGACATTGCCAACATATGAAGTGCTAGTGGCTCGATTTACGTAATGCTCAACGAGAATTTTATCTTCAAGAACGGCAATCTGTGTCCTATCACCAGTCTGTCGCACAAGCATCGTTCGGTCGACATTTTCGCGTCGCGCAAGGAATTCCGATTCAGTAATGACCGCTGGACGGCGGTTGTTGTGATAGGAACGAGGGATATCTCTATCCCGGTCTCTTTCTCGACGCTTACCTCGCTTATCCAGTTTTTCTAAACGAGTTGAACCAAATTCTTCTTGGCGAGAGCGAGGTTCGCGCACTCTGATTGTTGTAACAATTCCATCTTCAACAACAGTTTGCCCTTCGACCTCACTGCCTCCGCCCGCAATTCGGCGGCGACGTCGACGATGGGTTGCCGAACCTTCCTCCGATGAATCGCTTCCTTCATCAGCTAAATCAGCTGAGGCGCTTTCGGCGCTTTCCATTACCTCGCTACCGCGAGTGCGCCCTCGACCTCGTCCGCCACGACGACGATTGCGATGGCGAGATCGGCTCTCATTTCCATCGTTGCTCTCACTACCGGATGCAATTTCAGCTTTAGGTGCTTGAGTTAATGGAGCTGACTTGCCTGGCTTCTCTGTTGCTGCAGCGGAGCTCTTTTTTGTTGAATCCTTTGTGCGAGCAGGCGCCTGAAAAATTGGCACCGGAATGACACCCTTCTTCGCCTTCGCTGGAGCAGATGGAGTTTGCGTAACAGGAGTTAGCGCTACCGCTTTCTTTGTACTTGCCTTAACTGGCTTCTCTTGCTTCTCAGTTTTATCAGCTTTGTCTACTTTATCAGCTTTATCTACTTTTGCAGCAGCTTTAGCGGGCTTGGAAAGAACTTCGCTCTCGATACTTTTCTTGGCAGATACTTTTTTTAATACTCGCTTACGCGCTGGTGCAGCCATGCTGTCATCTCTCACGTACCAAGAACTTCTATCATCCGCGCGAAGATTTCCGCAGATAACTTCACCAACTCGGTACTAATCTCGTGTTCCACCTAAGTAGAACTAATCCTGTTTTCTTCGGTACTACTACTCAAACTTCTACTAATAATTCGATTGATAGAAGCTTTCTAAAATCTTCGTCCGCGCCACCGAGATCGAACTGGTCGAGCCCTCGAGGCTGCGCTGGGATAAGTATGGCAGATGGTTAGCTTCTGGCGCGAATATTGAGCAATAATCCCACGCCTATCAGGGTGGCGAACATGCTTGAGCCGCCATAGGAGAGGAATGGGAGAGGTACTCCTGTCATCGGGGCAAGGCCTAAGGTCATGCCAATATTCTCAAAAATCTGAAAGCCAAACCACGCGGTGACGCCAAGACAAACAAGGCGACCGAATAAATCATTTGCGCGGCGCGCGATAACAAATGCCCGCCACAAAATAACAACATAAAGAGCGACAATAATTGCGCAGCCAACAAAACCTAACTCTTCCCCTGCAACAGTGTAAATGAAGTCAGTCTGTTGTTCGGGAACGAAGCGACCATTTGTTTGCGGGCCATTAAATAACCCCTTACCGAATAGTCCACCTGAACCAATAGTGATTCGAGCCTGGCGAAGTTGATAACCGGTGCTCTGTGGATCGGCAGTTGGATCAACGAAGGATTGCAGACGATTGAGTTGGTATTGGGCAATGATGCCAAGCTTGATAGCGGCATACGCGCCGACTGCAGCGAGAGTGATTAATCCAACGCTCCATCGCAGTTGCGCTCCAGAAACTGCAATCATCGATACAACCGAGGCGCTAATAATTGCAGTCGTCCCTAAATCTGGCTGCAGCACGATGAGCAATACCGGTATCGCGGCCACCGCGAGTGCGAGCAACACATCGAGCGCTTGAGGTTCTTGATGTGAATCATTTCTCTCAGCCAAGATCATCGCCATGCCAACGATTATTGCAATCTTTGCAAGTTCAGCGGGTTGTATTTGCAATCCGCCAGGAAGCGCAATCCATGCGCGCGCACCATTTACTGTTGAACCTATTCCTGGAATAAGGACTGCAATGAGCCCAAGCACTGCAGTTCCCCATAAAAATGGGGTGTATGCGCGTAGCAATCGATAATCAATCAGGGTTGTGCCAAATGCGAGGAGTAGACCGATAATGATGTTGAGCGCATGTCGCTTCAGGTAATACTCCGGATCGCCGCCGAATGAAGCAAACCAATCGCGAGTAGCGGCATAAACCAAAAGTATTCCTATTCCCAATAACGCAACGACCGCAACCAGGAGTGGGATATCGAAACGGTCTACTATCGCTACCCGTTCAAACCGAGAGCGCTTTACGCTACCGCGCGATATCGTCATGGCTTACTCGTCACGGGTCGTCGAGGAATTTGTGTTGGCGGGGCCGAGGGGAAAATTGCATTTTCCTTAACAACCTTGCTTCCTTCAACGCCAAAAATTGCTTCATAAATTTTTCGCACCGATGGCCCCGAAGTTCCTGATCCAGTTCCTCCCTGGCTCACCATCATCACCACAGCATATTGAGGGTTATTTGATGGCGCGTAGCTGGCAAACCACGATGTAGTGTCTTTACTCGAACCATCAGGATTCTTTCCATACACCTCACCTGTACCCGTTTTGCCGCTAACTGGGATTGGCATCCCATCAAAACGCCATTTAGCAGTTCCCGATGTAACAACAGTTCGGAGCGACTTCTGTAAGAACGCTAGGGTCTTTTTAGAAATTGGTAATTTACCAACTTTCACAGGTTTAAATTCGTTTACTAATTCTCCCGATGGAGTAATCACTGCTCGCCCTACAGATGGTTTCCAAAGCGTTCCGCCATTTGCAATCGCCGCATAAATTTGCGCCATTTGAAGTGGCGTCATTGTGGTATCGCCTTGACCAATTGCAAAGTTGACTGCGTCGCCAGCGCGAATCTTTCCACCATCAACACAATTCTCTTTCGCAATAGCGATGAGGTAAGGAGTTAATTGCGACTTCTTTGCTCGCTTCTCGTAGTTACAGAAGAATTCTTTGTTTCGCTCATACCATTTTGTATGCCACGCACGGTCTGCAAGGCGACCTGCTGATTCTGATGGCAGATCTATTCCTGTGCGCCTGCCTACATTAAATCCTGCTGCCGCTTTATAGAAATAATCCTTGAGCTTCTCATTTGGTCTTAGCCCGCCGTCGCGCAACCACTCTTGATAGGCAATCTGATACCAGAGAGTGTCACATGAAATAGCAATTCCCTGCTCCAGTGAAACTTTTCCAACTCCTTTGCTCTCATAATTTCTAAAGACTCGATTACCTACTTGAAATTCTGCAGGACAGTCATAGGTTCCATTTAAATCGTATCCGGCTTTTGCTGCAGCCGCGACGGAGATCACTTTAAAGGTTGATGCAGGGGCAAAGGTTCCTTGGAGTGCGCGCGAGAGCGCTGGCACCCCAGTTTTTGCACTATAAAGATCGCGCGCTTGTTGCTCGGTAATTCCCTGCTCCCAAATGTTTGGGTCATATGTTGGATAGGAAGCCATCGCAAGCACTCTTCCAGTTTTTACATCGAGTACCACCACTGCTCCCGAATCGGCCTTACGCACCCCTTTTTTATCTACTGAGCCTGACCTAGCGCGATAAATGGCTGCTAATAATTCTCGTTCAACAACAGCTTGCAGCTTGGCGTCGATACTCGTAACTAAATGATTTCCTGGAACGGCTTTACTCTCCTTTAGAACGCTCGTCGCAGATTCTTTTCTGTCGACAACAAATGTTTTAACGCCAGGCTCGCCGCGGAGAATGTAATCATAAGATTTTTCCAATCCAGCTTTGCCAACGTACTCGTTGAGATAGAACTTCCGGGAAGTATTACTCGCTAATTCACGCTCGCTAATTGGACCTACATATCCCAACAAATGGGCGGCGTTTACTCCCTCGGCGCCTGGATAGAAACGAAAGCCTTGAGGTGAAGCTAAAACTCCCGGATAACGTTCAGCATGCTCCACGATAGATAGCGCGACCTCTTCACTAGCATCAACGGAGATTGGAATGGGTTGGTATCTCGAACCATTCCAGCACCGCGCTCCCCCAGTCAGCGCAGGGTCGACTTTCTCTCCACATAATCGAGTCTTTCCAAATACCTTTTCATAAGGCATCTTTAAGGCTTTCGCTGTTGCCTGCAACGAAGCAACGCCGCGATCTTTTTCCTTATCTAAGATAGAACGGTCAACAGAAATTACTAGTCCAACTCGATTGAGGGCCAGCGGTATTCCTCTACTATCTAGGATCATGCCGCGTGTTGCAGGTGTCACTACATTTCGACTTTGAATCTCTAACGCTGCATCTTGATATTTTTCAGTTGCAGCAACTTGTAAATAAAAAAGTCGCCCAAAGAGAGCGGCCAATAGTGAAAATAGGAGTATTTGAATAAATAAGGTCGCATAGCGGGAGCGCTCACCCATTAAGAGCACCTATTCCGCGAGCGCCTTGCGACCCTTGAGCAAAGAGCGCCACCCGAATAATAAATGGAGAGAGCAACGGGGTGAAAACTGCCGACCAGAGCAGAACTCCAGGGGCAGTTCGTGCGAAAGTGAGCCCTTGTTCGGCGCTAATCACCCAACTAGTTATTGCAAAAAAGATGAGCGTTACCAGAAGCGCCCCGGTGACAGTGACTGTAAGCGTGAGCGGCGCCCTCCTACTTGATCGCAATTGCACTCCTAATTCGGAAGTGCCGTAACAAATGGCGGCAAGTACGAAGGCCCAGTGCCCAATCAATCCTACTGACAGTGGATTTAAGTCAAGGAGTAACCCGGAGAGAAAACCTTGTAGCGCAGCAAATTCGGGGTCTTCAAGAAAGGCCCATGCCAGAACCACAACAAGAAAAATTGATGGGTCAGCAAAAGGGAAAGATATTCTTGAAATCACCGCGTTCTGCAACGCGAGAGTAATGACTGCTATCGGCAAGAAAAATAAAGTCTTTCGCACGGCTAACTCGACTTTTTGCTTGCGCTAGCAGAAGGTTCTGGCGATGGCGTTATATAAACTGTCACGGTGGGAGTGGGTGTCGGGCGAGGCGCTGGTGGCAGAAGCGCATCTCGCGGATTAATGCGGACTCTGCCAGTAACCACCGCTACTACTTCCAATCCATTAGGTCGAACAAATGGTTTTACTAGAGCGCTCTTTGTCAATGTGCCTGAATTTTGATCAACTGAAACTACTGTTCCAACGGGTACGCCTGGGACAAATGGACGACTATTGCTACTGCCACGTGCGACTAACCGATCTCCTACTTTAAGCGTTGATGCAGAGTCAAAGAGTGTCAGCGAGAGTTCGTCATTTCCCGTACCAGTTACAACTCCAAGAATTCCACTACCTTCCATTCGGATTCCTGCTTTAAAGGTTTCATCATCAAGCAGAAGAGCAATGCAGGTATCGCTAGCTACGGAAATAACACGCCCCACCAAACCAGCTCCTGCAATGACAGTCATTTCTGTTTTTATTCCGTCACGAACTCCTACATCCAACTCCACAGTTCTGGAAAATCCGGCAGCCGAGCCAGCAGCGATGACACGTGCCGGGACGATTTTGTATCTTCCGGCGCCAGCTAAATCAAGAACCTCTTTGAGCTGTTCAACTTCCCGTTGAATAACAGAGAATCTACTTAGCCGTTCCTCAAGCTCTGCATTTTTCTTCTCTAACTCGGATATTTTCTCCGAAGTCTGACCAAGGTTTGAAGCCTCCGAAATAAAATTGCTTACTGGATTAAAGAAGAGCCGGAAAACAGATTGAATCGGTGATAACACAGTGTGCGTCACTTGGCGAAAAGTTTGCCCCGGAACACTTCCACGCAAATCCAAAGTGACGATAATGAGAGCAGTTACCAGAAGCGCAATGAGAAAAAAGCGCGAGCGAGACTTATCTGGTGTTGCCAACTCTTCACCCCACTCTCAGCCTGAACAAGCTATATGGCTGTTACCTGCGAGGCTCGGAGATGAGAACTTTCTCAAGAGCTTCAAACTCTTCGATGCATCGACCAGTTCCCATTACAACCGCATTCAATGGATTTTCGGCGATATGTACCGCAATTCCAGTCTCATGTCGTAAGCGCTCATCTAAACTATGGAGCAGCGCACCGCCTCCAGTAAGAACAATGCCGCGATCCATAATGTCGCCGGATAGTTCTGGTGGACAACTATCAAGTGTCGACTTAACCGCTTCAACAATTCGCGAGACCGGTTCATCGATTGCTTTGCGAATCTCTTCTGCAGTAACCAAAATTGTTTTCGGTAAACCAGTGACTAAATCGCGGCCGCGAATTTCAGCATCTGGCTCGCCAGCAGAGGGAAAAGCAGAACCAATTGCCATCTTTATTTCTTCCGCAGTTCGCTCACCTAAAAGGAGCGAATACTCGCGCTTAATCCAGGTAATAATCGCCTGATCGAGCTCGTCGCCACCAACACGAATAGATTGCACGGTCACGATTCCACCAAGGGAAATAACAGCAATTTCGGTAGTGCCGCCACCGATGTCAACGACCATGTTTCCCATCGGCTCATGAATAGGTAGGCCGGCACCAATCGCAGCAGCCATCGGCTCTTCGATGATGTACACCTTTCGCGCACCAGCTGCATAACCAGCATCTTTAACGGCGCGCTGCTCTACCCCAGTAATGCCCGATGGTACGCAGACAACCAGGCGAGGCTTTGCGAAATGGCGACGCTTATGCACCTTTTGAATGAAGTAACGGAGCATTCGTTCAGTCGTATCAAAGTCAGAAATGACGCCATCTTTAAGTGGCCTGATTGCAACAATGTTTCCTGGAGTACGACCAATCATCTTTTTCGCTTCAAGGCCGACTGCAAGAATTCCACCAGTATCTTGATTTATTGCCACAACGCTTGGCTCATTGAGAACAATGCCTCGACCGCGAACATAAACCAACGTGTTGGCCGTACCTAAATCGATTGCCATGTCGCGACCAATAAATGACATTGTTTTCGCCATTACTTACCTCCGAAGAAAAGTGAAATTTCGCGTTGCGCTGATTCAACGGAGTCAGATCCGTGCACAATGTTTTGAACAACTTTTGTTCCTTGATCTCTGCCCAAGTCGCCTCGAATAGTTCCAGGTGCTGCAACAGTTGGATCAGTTGCTCCAGCGAGCGAACGGAATCCTTCAATCACTCGATTGCCCTCAGCGATGAGCGCAACAATTGGGCCGGAGAGCATGAACTCTAAAAGTGGTTCATAAAAAGGTTTACCAACGTGCTCGGAATAGTGTTTTTCCAGAAGAGCGCGATCTGCCTGGAGTAGACGAACATTTGAGATGGAATATCCCTTACGCTCAATGCGAGCAATTACCTCACCTATTAGATGTCGACGAACTCCATCAGGCTTGATAAGTACGAGCGTTCGTTCGATGGATGACATGGGTACAGCCTAATGGCTCATTGACGGGTCAGACGAGCTCGGGCAGCCTCACCGGCCCGCCCGACAATAATTGCCGCGATCCAGAGGAGCGCAAATATCCCGCCTAGCACATACATCGAGGTAACAACCGTTCCATAGCCAACGAGCGGGATCTGCAGGAGCGAACCAATTACCCAACCAGATTTACCTCTGAGCAGACCTGGGGTGAGCAGCAAAAAAATTGCCAATACTCCACCGAGGATTAACTCCCAGGGGTCCGATGAATTCATGGCAATCAAGAGTGCAAAGCCCATCGTGAACGCTTCCATCACTAGAACGCTAGAACCCAGCATTCTCACGATTGACCCCCTCGCTTTAGTAGCGCTCGCGCATGTCCAACGGTGATTACAGAACCAGTTATGAGAATACCAATGGACTGAGTTGGGTGACTTGCTTTATCTATGGCAAGTTCTAGCGCTCGCGAAATTGATCCCGCAGAAGTGACTTGATCTTCTTCAAATATATCGATAGCTAATGTGAATAACTCCTCAGTTGGCATGGCTCGTGGAGAATTATTTTCGGTCACAATAATTTCATCAACAATATTGGAAAGCTCAGTCAGAAAACTTATTACATCTTTGTCACCAAGTATTGCGACAATCGCAATCACTTTATCAAAAGCAAATTCTTCACTGAGCGCCTCTCGAAGAGCGACCACGCCATGATGATTATGCGCTGCATCAATGATTACAGTTGGATTTCGACGCATCACTTCTAGGCGACCGGGCGAAGTGGCTTGCGCAAAGCCATCTCGAACGGAATTGATATCGAGTTGCTGAGCCCCGCCACCTAAAAATGCTTCAACGGCAACTAGCGCCATCGTTGCATTGGAGGCCTGATGGCGACCATAGAGAGGCAGAAAAATATCTTCATAGGTTCCGCCAAGTCCTTCAATAGTGAGTAATTGTCCACCCACAGCGACATCGCGACGGAGTAGCGCAAAATCTAGGCCTTCACGAAGAGGAATAGATTCGGACTTAGCGCTCTCGCGAATTAACACTTCTGCCGCCTCTCGAGTCTGGTGTCCAAGGACCGAAGGTTTACCGTTTCTAAATATTCCCGCTTTAGTTTGGGCGATCTCGGCAATAGTGGTTCCAAGGTACTCCTGGTGATCTAACCCAATAGGAGTCATTACCGAAACATCAGAATCGATGACATTGGTGGCATCCCATTCGCCTCCCATCCCGCACTCAATGACGCCCACATCGACGGGTGAATCAGCAAAAGCTGCATATGCCATCGCTGTTAACACTTCAAAATACGAGAGCGGGTGCTCAGATTTTTCATCAACTAACTCAATATATGGCTTGATATCTTGATAGGTATACATGAAAAATTCGGGCGCAATGGGCTCCCCATTGATGGAGATGCGTTCGCGAATATCTTCCAAATGAGGACTTGTGTAACGACCGGTGCGGATTCCGAAGGAACGAAATAGCGAATCGATCATTCGCGAAGTAGAGGTTTTCCCGTTGGTGCCGGCAATGTGGATCGATCGAAAGGTATCCTGTGGATTGCCTAGGTAATCGAGGAGCAACTTAATTCGATCGAGCGATGGCTCAATTTTATTCTCAGGCCAACGGGCATTTAATTCCTCAACTGTTTCTTCTAACTCTTCTAGGCGCCCATCGGTATTTTCTGACATATAGATCAGCTAGATAACTTGTTGAGCTGTTCAGTGATTCGTGCAATATCGGCGGTGGTTTCCTCAAGTCGTGCTTTGATTGTGGCGACAACCTTCTCTGGTGCTTTCGCCATAAAGTCTGCGTTATCTAATTTCACCCGCGCCGTCTCACGATCTTTCTCTGCAGTAGCTAAATCTTTTTCAAGTCGTGCTCGTTCGGCAGCAACATCGACAGTGCCTGAGAGATCAAATTCGCACTGTATCGTTCCAACGACAATGGATCCCGAAGCGGTGAAGGAATGCTCTGGTTCAACAACGCGAAGAACTGAACGAATCGCTCTTTCATAAGGCGCTAATGCGCTCTTTTCAATTCCTACAAAACGACCTGGAATTGGCGCTGATGTCTTAACCCCCTGATCATTTCTAAATCTGCGGACTTCAGTAATTAAGTTCTTCACCTCTTCCATGGCAGCATTTGTTTCTTCGTTAATTCGAGCCTGATCTGCTTCCGGCCACGATGCAATTACCAAACTTTCGCCACCTGTGAGTCGGGTCCATAAGGACTCAGTAATGAAAGGCATAACTGGATGGAGGATGCGAAGCAGGTTGTCTAGCACATGACCAATTACCGCCTGCGCGTTCTCCGCTTGCACGCTCGCTTGTCCTTGCGCAAATGATGATTTTGCTAACTCGAGATACCAATCACAGAAATCATCCCAAGCAAAGTGGTAAATAGCATCGCATGCCTTGGCAAACTCAAAAGCCTCCAAGTTTTGATCAGCTTCTTTAATAGTTTGATGAAGTCTGGAGAGAATCCAATTATCAATTGCGGTAAGCGCGCTCTTATCAGGAAGCGGACGCGAACTTGTTGCGCCATTAAGCAGCGCAAAGCGGGACGCGTTCCAAAGTTTGGTCGCAAAATTTCGCGAACCTGCCACCCACTCTTCGGCTAGCGCTTGATCAGTTCCAGGATTGGCGCCGCGCGCGAGTGAAAAGCGAAGCGCATCCGCACCGTACTTATCCATGAACTCCAGTGGATCGATGGTGTTTCCACGAGATTTACTCATCTTCTTACCAAATTTGTCGCGCACTAAACCATGTAGCGCAATGGTGTGAAATGGTGGTTTCCCATCCATGGCAAATAATCCAAAAATCATCATTCGCGCGACCCAGAAGAAGAGAATGTCGTAACCAGTTACCAAAACACTCGTCGGATAGAACTTAGCGAGATCTTCGCTCTTATCAGGCCAACCAAGAGTGGAGAACGGCCAGAGCGCCGAGGAGAACCAGGTATCAAGAACGTCAGGATCTTGTTCCCATCCTGCTTCCGACGGTGCGCTCTCGTCTGGACCTACAACTTTCACTTCTCCATTAGGGCCATACCAAACGGGAATGCGATGCCCCCACCAAAGTTGGCGTGAGATACACCAGTCGTGCATGTTGTCGACCCATTCGAAATAGCGCGGAGCCAATTCGGCAGGTTCAATTTTTACCAAGCCATTACGGACTGCATCGCCTGCAGCTTTAGCAAGTGGGGCAACTTTGACAAACCACTGCATAGAAAGTCGTGGTTCAACAGTGGTGTCGCAGCGAGAGCAATGGCCAACAGCATGAATATAAGGGCGTTTCTCAGAGACAACTCGACCCATTTCTCGCAATCGCTCAACAACGGCTTTGCGAGCCACAAAACGATCCATCCCGTCGAACTCGGTGCCAGTTCCCTCCATGATGCCATGTTCATTCATGATCACAATCATCGGAACGTTATGACGACGACCCATTTCAAAATCATTGGGATCATGCGCTGCAGTTACTTTGACTGCACCGGTTCCAAATTCAGGTTCAACTAATTCATCGGCAATGATGGGAATCATTCGGTCTACTAGAGGAAGCAAGACCTCTTTCCCAATCATATGTTTGTAGCGATCATCATCAGGATGAACTGCAACTGCACCATCGCCTAACATAGTTTCTGGCCGGGTAGTTGCAACTGTGATGTTTAGTTGATCATCGCCATAGCGAACTTGAACAAATTCGCCAGCATCATCGCTATGTTCCACTTCAATATCACTGAGCGCCGTAAGGCAACGCGGGCACCAATTGATAATTCGTTCGGCGCGGTAAATTAGTTCTTTTTCATAAAGTCGTTTAAAGATTGTTAGAACTGCCCGAGAGAGACCCTCGTCCATCGTAAATCGCTCGCGACTCCAGTCAACGCTATCGCCGAGCCGCTTCATCTGCCCAAGAATTGCGCCGCCCGATTCAACCTTCCACTCCCAAACTTTCTTGACAAACTCTTCGCGACCTAAATCATGTCGAGAATGTGGTGGTTGCTGTTGCGCTAACTGTTTTTCAACAACATTTTGCGTTGCAATACCGGCGTGATCCATGCCAGGAAGCCAGAGCGCTTCATAACCTTGCATACGACGCCGTCTTGTTAACGTATCTTGCAAGGTGTGATCGAGGGCGTGGCCAATATGCAAACTTCCGGTCACGTTTGGCGGAGGAATGACGATACAAAACGGAGGCTTGGAAGAGGTTGCATCTGCGAAGAAGTACTCGCGATCAAGCCAACTTTGATAGAGCGGCGCCTCTAGTTCGGCAGGTGAAAAATGAGTGGGTAATTCGCGATCAGCTGCCATAAGGCGCAATCTTAGGCGCTATTTATGCGCTCTTCTCTTCATCGCCTTCGGAACGAAGGACGAGGGTTGGCGGAGCCTGCTCGGTGACCGATTCGGCGGTAATAATGACGCGGGCAATATCTTTTCGGCTTGGGGTATCAAACATCATGGTGAGCAAAACCTCTTCCATGATGGCGCGCAACCCGCGCGCACCAGTCCCCCGCTTGATTGCCTGCTCAGCAACGGCAGTCAGAGCCTCAGGAGTGAATTCGAGTTCTACGCCATCAAGTTCAAAGAGCTTTTGATATTGACGAGTGAGCGCATTTTTTGGCTCGGTGAGAATTTGCATAAGCGCATCATGATCGAGTGCGTCAACGCTTGTGATAACTGGGAGACGACCAATGAATTCCGGAATCATGCCAAACTTTAAGAGGTCTTCAGGTAATACATTGCTAAAAACATCACTGGCATTTCGCTCGGCAGCGCTCTGAAGAGTTGCGTTAAAGCCCAACCCTTTCCCGCCCATCCGGGTCTCAATAATTTTATCTAGACCGGCAAATGCACCACCCACAATGAAGAGAACATTTGTTGTATCAATTTGAATAAACTCTTGATGAGGGTGCTTACGTCCACCTTGTGGCGGCACTGATGCGGTAGTGCCCTCAATAATTTTCAATAGCGCTTGCTGCACGCCTTCACCAGAAACATCGCGAGTGATTGATGGGTTCTCGCTTTTTCGTGCGACTTTATCAATTTCATCGATATAAATAATTCCGCGTTCTGCTCGCTTCACATCAAAATCTGCCGCTTGTATTAATTTTAGAAGGATGTTCTCAACGTCTTCACCGACATAACCCGCTTCGGTAAGTGCCGTAGCGTCTGCTATGGCAAATGGCACGTTGAGCATGCGGGCAAGAGTTTGAGCGAGAAGAGTTTTGCCACAACCAGTGGGGCCAAGGAGCAGGATATTGCTCTTCGTTAATTCAACGGCGCCATCTCGGTCGCGAGCGCTATCGCCACCTTGAATTCGCTTGTAGTGGTTGTACACAGCAACTGAGAGGGATTTCTTGGCGCGTTCTTGGCCTATTACATATTGATTAAGAAATTCAAAGATCTCGTGGGGCTTCGGTAATTCTTGAAGTGAAACTGCAGTGGCAGTCGAGAGTTCTTCAACGATGATTTCATTACAGAGCTCAATGCACTCATCGCAAATATAAACGCCAGGGCCTGCGATTAACTTCTTCACTTGTTTCTGCGATTTTCCACAGAAGGAGCACTTAAGTAGCTCACTACTCTCACCGATGCGTGGCATGGTCTGCTCCTCTCGAGTTCATATCCAGAAAAAGTCCCGCTTCAATCCTTCAGTAAAGGGTACGGAAAAAACCCGACCTGCGCCGGGTTTAACCGATATTTTCTGTTCGCTATTAGAGGACTCTCGCGCTTTATTTAGCGCTATTGGCCTTTCGAGTAGAGAGTACCTGGTCAATAAGTCCCCATTCGACCGCCTCTTGTGCGGTGAGAATTTTGTCGCGGTCAATATCTTTTGTGATTTGTTCAGGGCTTCGATTGGAATGCTTTGCGAGCATGTCAACTAGAAGATCGCGCATTCGCATAATCTCCTTTGCCTGAATCTCAATGTCAGAACCTTGGCCGCCACCTTCACTCGAAGGTTGGTGCAAAAGAATTCGCGAATTCTCGAGCGCATAGCGCTTGCCCTTAGTGCCACCAGTAAGAATAATCGCAGCAGCGGATGCTGCTTGGCCAAGACAGATTGTCATAATGTCTGGGCGGACAAATTGCATCGTGTCGTAAATCGCGGTGAGAGCGGTAAATGAACCGCCTGGCGAATTGATGTAGAGCATGATGTCGCGATCTGGATCCATCGATTCGAGCGTGAGCAACTGCGCCATTACATCGTTGGCAACTGTGTCATCGATAGGTGTACCCAAAAAGATTATGCGCTCTTCGAAAAGTTTGGTGTATGGATCCATTCGCTTGAACCCATAAGAGGTTTTTTCCTCGATTACAGGGAGCACGTAACGGTTGGAAATTTCGTAATTGTTACTCATCGTTGCGTTCCTCCGCTTCCGGACACTTGTCGCGCTGATCGAACCACATGATCGACGAAGCCATACTCTTTTGCTTGGTCGGCAGTGAACCAACGGTCGCGATCTGAATCTTCTTGAATAGTGTCGATTGTCTGGCCAGTATGGAAAGCGATGAGTTCTGCCATCGACTTCTTTGTTGCCGCCATCTGTTCTGCTTGAATTTTGATATCGCTTGCAGTTCCACCGATGCCCCCTGAAGGTTGGTGCATCATGATGCGCGCGTGAGGAAGTGCATATCGCTTTCCTGGCGCACCTGCACAGAGCAAGAATTGGCCCATTGACGCTGCAAGACCCATCGCAAGCGTTGCAACATCGTTTTTGATGTATTGCATCGTGTCGTAAATTGCCATACCCGCGCTAATTGAGCCACCAGGTGAGTTGATGTAAAGGTAAATATCTTTCTCTGAATCTTCAGCAGCAAGAAGAAGTAACTGCGCTGCAATCGCGTTGGCCATGGAATCTTCAACGACCGATCCTAGGAAAATAATTCGTTCCTGAAGTAGTCGGTGATACACCTCGTCATCGAGTTGACCACCCGAGCGCGCTCCTCGCGCTACTGGGCTATCTGGGGTAATTAGTCCCACGGTTCGCCTGCTTTCTCGTTAGTTATGTATTTACCCTAACAACGAGAGGCGGGTTTTACTTCCGGAAAGTGGCCCTTGTTCGCTCAGGGCATATTCAATGCATTTGGAGGGCGGATTTACTGCTTAAGTTGTGGACGGAGCGCCTCGATATCAACGCTCTTACCCTTCTTGTCGACAATCTTGGCTCGTCCAAGAACGACAGCGAGCGCCTTGCTCCGTGCAACGTCAGCTACCAGTGAAGAGAGTTGACCTGCTTTGGCCACTTCGTTGGCAAATTGCTCGGGAGGCATTCCGTAGCGCATAGAAGTGCGAACGATGAATTCGCTCAATTCCTCTTCAGTGACTTCAACCTTTTCTTGATCGACGATGGCATCGAGAAGGAAATTATTCTTGAGCGATTTGCGAAGGTCTGAATCAACTTCTGCGCGATGAGTGTCATCTGCTTCGCGCCCTTCACCTTTGAGGTGCTCTTCTATTTCTGCCAAGACGTAGCTCTCAGGAATGGGAATCTCGACCTTCTCAAGAAGTTGTTCGACTAGAAGATCGCGAGCTTGCGCCCCTTGCTCGAGGGACTTCACGCGCTCAAGGCGAGTTTTGAAATCTGCCCGAAGTTCCGCAAGCGTTTCGAATTCACTTGCGAGTGCAGCGAAGGAATCATCGAGTGGTGGCAGTTCGCGCTTCTTCACTGCATTGAGTGTGACGCTGACATCACCAATTTCGCCGCCTGATCCTGGCTCGCCACCGAATAACTCAGTTTGGAAAACCTTGGTCTCATTTGCTGACATTCCATGAAGCGCTTCATCAAGTCCAGGAAGCATCTTGTCGCTTCCTACTTCGTATGAAATGTTATTTGCGGTGCCGCCTTCGACAACTTCGCCGTTGACTCGTGCTTCGAGGTTTAGTGAGACGAAGTCACCATTCTCGGCTTTCTTCTCGACAGTGGTTAGCGTGCCAAAACGAATACGAAGTGACTCAACCTGCTCGTCGATTTCTGCTTCATTTATTTGAACTGCGTCAACAGTTATTTCAACGCCATCGAGGTTTGGCAAATCTAACTTTGGGCGAACATCAACTTCGACTGTAAATGAAAGTTTCTCGTTATCCACGAGTTCTTTGATATCCACCTCTGGTCGGCCAAGAACGCGAACGTCATGTTCTTGTGCGGCGGAAACATATAGTTGCGGAAGCGCGATGTTAATCGCTTCATCGAGGACAGCTGCGCGACCAACGCGCTGATCAATTAACGCGGCTGGGATTTTGCCTTTACGAAAACCTGGGATAGAAACTTTGCTAGCAATCTCTTTGTAGGCCTTTGCGAAATGCGGCTCAAGGTCAGAGAATGGTGCATCGATGGTGAGACGAACTCGAGTGGGACTTAAATTCTCGACAGCGCTCTTCACTAAAGGGCTCCTCGTTGGTTCGGGTAACAGCTTTGCATCGTCACACTGCTGGTCGGGGCGAGAGGATTCGAACCTCCGGTCTCCTGGTCCCAAACCAGGCGCGCTAGCCACTACGCTACGCCCCGTCAACGAAGGCAGTAGTCTAGGGCCTGAAGTCGCAATGCGATAACGCGCCAAAAACGCGGGTGTAGCTCAATGGTAGAGTTCTAGCCTTCCAAGCTAGCTGTGCCGGTTCGATCCCGGTCACCCGCTCCATATTTTTCTCAGTTTCTCGCCCCTACCACTGGTTGCTCCAGTTAATTTCACTCGAAGGGATATAGCGGCCTAGGTCGCTTCTTAAATTCCAAAGTGAAGAGATCGGCGCTGGTCGGACCTTCGGTATTGGCTATCTATTTCTTCATAAAAACTGCTAGATACGCTGGATGTAAAGGATAGATTTTCGTCGCCCATGCTGGATAGTGGGGTAGGTAACTATCTCGCAAAGTCTTGAAACCATTTGCCTCGAAAATCTTCCGGACTGTCTTGCCACTCGGACGATATATGTGCGTTGGGTCAGACTCATACAGCTTTGAATACTCCCATTTAGTTAGAGCGTTTGCGATTGTTGGCATATGGACAAGAACTATTGACCCCGAGTGGCAGGCCCCTGCGATTGATTGGACTCCCGCTTCAGGTTTCTCCAAGTGTTCAATGATGTTGATTGCGAGAACTAAGTCAAAAGTCTCATTAAATGGAATTGGTTGCTCTAAATTTCCTTGCTTGAAGTGTCGATCTGGTTTTCGTTTTGCTGCGACTTCAACTGCATGATGTGCGATATCTACTCCGGCTAATTTTTCTGCACCATCGAAATAATCAAGCAGCCAGCCATAGCCACAACCAACATCTAACACTTTGGATTTGTTCAGAGAAACTTTGCCGTACTTTTTATAGAGCTTTACTAGTAAACCATCTCGTAACTTGTCTATTTTTGTTTGTTGTGGTTCGCCAGTTTCATCTTGGGCGCTATATAACTTTGCAAAATACTCAAGATCTGCCTGAGCTTTTTCTTCATTGGAAGGACGGTGAGTGCTATCCGACATGCTCAAACCCCTCCTTTTTGCCCACAACCGAAAGTCTAGGGATTGCTCGACTAAAACCATGCAAGTTAGTCCAGCGCGCCGAATGCAGACTGAGCTTTTTCCGTGGAGGTTAGGTTATCGCAGTGACTGGATTGGTTTGGTCGATGCGACTTAAGTCTCCAATTTCAATTAACTGATAATTGCCAGTAATAGACATTGGATTAGCACCAGTAACTCCAGAGCCATCGTAAATCGAGAATGAGAGGTTCCCGGAATTAACTCCAGTTGAAAAGGTTCCTATTGCCTCAAATATATATTCATGAACGGCTGTGCTAGATCTAAAAGAATAAGCTTCGGTAACTATCACCGAGTATTTTAAATTTGAAACATTAGATGTAAAGACTTCCATCCCAAAAGACTTTGTTTTCTGAGTACTTGCGATTCCACCGAATTGGCGAATTAAAAATGAATATTTCTTGTTTGCCTGATAAGTAATTACTGGTTCACTTGTAATTCCTGTTCCCGCACTGCTAGTGCTCAGTGTTAAACCTAGGGTGTTGCCGTGAATAACGCGCGAAGGACCAGCAGGGCCAGTTTCACCTTGAATACCTTGCGCACCTGTATCGCCTTTTGCGCCGGCAGCACCTGGTGCTCCAGCGTTGCCGTTGGTACCTGCGGCGCCAGCAGGACCAACGTCACCTTGTATCCCCTGAATTCCTTGTAAACCTCGCGGACCAGTTTCACCTTGAATACCTTGCAAGCCACGTGGTCCTATTTCACCTTGGGCTCCTGGTGTGCCAGTTGCTCCTGTTGATCCAGCTGGTCCTGCAGATCCTGAAGCACCTGCAACACCTTGTGCACCTGCAACACCTTGTGCACCAGCAGGTCCTGCAGGACCAATTGGTCCTGCAGGACCTATGGGTCCCTGTGGTCCCACTTCACCTGAACCAACAGAAGCAGAACCAGCAGGGCCGCGCTCGCCATCTTTCCCATTGGAACCATCGCGACCATCTTTACCGTTTACTCCAGGCTTTCCATTTACTCCAGGCAAACCTGCAGGTCCAATCAAACTTTTTGGCAACGGCCACGCATTTTTACTCTTGGGTCCATAAATATTCATCGAAATAGTGTCAATATAAAAATCACCATTGTTCCCAAGTGTTGAACTTGGCGCACCGATTCCATTTAGCAAAGTATTTACAAGAACGGATGTGCTAGTTCTACCTGCTTTTTTAATCGTTGTACTTTTAATAGCTGAACTTTTAACTGCACTTTTCACTGATTTATTTTTTATTTCACTTGCATACGAATCACTTATGGGATCGAAAGTCATCATCACAATCATGACGCTAAGTGCAGGAACGATAAGTGGTCTGCGAATAGTTAAAACGCTCACGATTGCCTCCACGGCTTAGGTGGAGGGAGGATTCCCAGCCGTGAAACTGGGAGGCACCTGAGCGCTGAGGTCAAGTGAAGAACGTTAATTCGTCGTTGACAACCGTCAGAAACCGCCTGAAATATGGACTTTAGCCATTTTCGACCCAAAATTTTGAGAGAAAATTGGCCCTGCAACGACCAAATTATTCACAAACGGCTCTAAGAGTTCCCCACTACTCTACACAGATAAGTAGAGCAATCTTTGGGGTATCCGCAGGGTGCGAGGCCCTGCGAACGATGAATAGAAGGAGTACTAGATGAAGAAGAGCATCAAGCTCACTGCGGTTACGGCAGTAGCAGCTCTCACCCTTGGCATGGGCGCAACTGCCTTCGCTAAGGACATCCAAGGCGGACCAATGGGTGGCGCTAAGGGTGCAATGCACAAGGGCGGTCCAATGGGTGGTCCAATGGGTGGCCATGATGATGATGGAGATTTCGGAATGGGTCCACGCGGTGGCGTTGATGGCGTAGCTGCAGTTCTTGCAGAACTCGTCAAAGCTGGAACCATCACACAAGCGCAATCCGATGCAATTACTAAAGCGCTAGTAAATGCACCTGCAGCAGCAAAGGCAGCCGCAGAGGCACAGAAGGCAGCGCACGAAAAACTAATCGCTGACACTGTCGGAGTTGCCTGGGCAGATATCCAAACTCGTCTCCAAGCAGGCGAAACGCTCGCCGCAATTGCAGGAGCAAAGAAAGATGCTCTTATTGCAGCGCTCGTAAAAGAAGCGACTGATCGCATCGCAGCAGATGTTGCAGCAGGTCGCCTCACCGAGGCACAAGCAACCGAGATGAAAACTGGCTTAACCGAGCGCATCACCGCCGACGTCTCGAGCGTCCACAAGGCGCCAGGCGTCACAGGCAAAGGTGGAAACGGAAAAGGAGCTCAAGGCACACTCACCAAACCAGCCCCCGCTCCATCAGCATCGGCAAGCACCAACACTTCCAATGCAAAGAGCAAAGGCCAAGCTGTAGTGAAACAAGTCAAGACCACTACAACCAAGAAAGCTGCGTAATACCCCAATCCCCCTCACAAAAGAAGAGGCGCGCGTGCAGATGAAAATGCACCGCGCCTCTTCTTTTTTCTGAGAGTATCCCCCCATGAAAATCCATATCGCCAGCGATCATGCAGGGTTTGCCTACAAAACCCTCATCATCAGCCACCTACACCTCAACGGCCACGAGGTTGTCGACCATGGACCATTCGAATATGAGGCGCTCGATGACTATCCAGTCTTCTGCCTTCGCGCAGCAGAGGCAGTCGCAGCAGAACCAAATTCACTAGGCATCGTCCTAGGTGGCTCAGGTAATGGCGAGCAGATCTCTGCAAATAAAGTTGCCGGAGTTCGCGCCGCACTCGCATGGAAACCTGAGATTGCTCAACTTGCTCGCCAACATAACAATGCAAACGTTCTCTCCATCGGCGAGCGCATGCATAGCGAGAAAGAGGCTCTTGCAATCGTTGATGCATTTCTCGCAACTGATTACTCAGGAGAAGATCGACATACCCGTCGCATCGACATGATTAGCGAGTACGAAGAGAGTAAGAAGCTCCCTCCGCTATAGACAATCACTTCTTGAAATAAAAGAAGTCTTTTACCTCATGCTCTTTTGTTAACCCTTGCTCTTCAAAGCGCGTAAGCGGTCGATGAGCCGGTCGTTCAACTCTGCCCCCAGAGAATTCTTTGACCTGTGCAAACTCGGCTTCAATCCATTGCGCATAAGGCGCCCAGTCGGTCGCTATATGTAAGAGTCCGCCTGGAATTAATTTCGTCGCAAGTAATGGCAGAAAATCTCCTTGCAATAAACGGCGTTTGTGGTGGCGAAGTTTCTGCCACGGATCTGGGAAATAAATTCGAATCTCGTCAAAACTTTCATCGGCAAAACCTTGCTCAAGGACCTCCTTAACATCACCGTGGACGATGCGAACATTTTCTAGCCCCAGTTTTTCGATGCGCCACAACAGCGCGCCAACTCCCGGCTTATGAACTTCTATTGCGATGATGGCAGTGGCTGGATCGGCGGCAGCCATCTCGGCAGTCGCTTCGCCCATTCCGCTTCCTATTTCGAGCACCCTGCGCGATGCGCCGGGAAAAAGCGCTCGCGGATCAAGAGGCGCGTCAGTAATGGGAAAAATGAACCGCCCACCTAAACGTTCAATCGCGCCCTCTTGAGCGGGAGTGATTCGGGCCCCTCGTAATTTGTACGTCCGAATGGAGTTGGGGTGCTCGTGGCCGTCCATAAGGAAAGGGTGCCATCAATGGGGCAGATTTAGCGCACTGATGGTTGGATAGTGACGCCTTTCACTCATATCAGCCGCACAAGGAGCCAGCCCGTGCCCGGAATAAATCTCACTCGCGAAGAAGCACTCTCCCGCTCTGTTCACTTAAGCGTAGATAGCTATCAGGTCGATCTTGACCTCACGACCGGCGCTGAAACCTTCCGCGCAAAAACTACGGTGAAATTTCGCAGCAGCAAGCCTGGCTCAAGCACATTTATTGATGCAGTTGGCAAAACGATTCATAGCGCAACGCTTAACGGAGTCAATCTTGAGGCCTCTGCATTTGATGGTGAGAGTATTCATTTAACCAACGTGGCAGCAGAGAACACACTTGTTGTTGATCTTGAGGCAATTTATTCGGTAACTGGCGAAGGCCTTCATCGTTTCGTTGATCCCTCTGACTCAGAGGTTTACCTCTACACCCAATTCGAAGTAGCCGATGCGCGACGCATGTATGCATGTTTCGACCAACCAGATTTGAAAGCCACCTTCACCTTAAGCGCGATTACTCCTTCACATTGGGAAGTAATCTCCAATAACCCAGTCGCTGCGACAAAAGATCTCTCCGATAATAAGAAGCAGGTCTCTTTTTCAACAACGCCCGTGATGTCTACCTACATCACCGCGTTAGTTGCCGGGCCTTATCACAAAGAATTTGATTTATATAAGGGCGAAAAAGAAGTACCACTAGGCATTTACTGCCGTAAGTCGCTTGCAAAACATCTCGATGCGAGCGAAATCTTTCACATCACCAAGCAAGGCTTCGAATATTTCGAGCGTGAATTTGGTCTGGCTTATCCATTTGAAAAATATGACCAACTTGCTGTCGCAGAATTTAATGCTGGTGCAATGGAAAACGCTGGTTGCGTCACTTTTGCCGAAGATTACTTTGTCTTCCGCAGCAAAGTAACGGATAAGAATTACAACTGGCGTGCAAACGTAATCTTGCATGAGATGGCCCATATGTGGTTTGGCGATTTAGTCACCATGAGTTGGTGGGATGATCTTTGGCTTAACGAATCATTTGCGGAGTGGGCTTCGTATACCGCTCTTGCCGATGCGACAAAATTTAAGAACTCTTGGACTACTTTCAATGCTGAGCGAAAAAATTGGGCCTATCGCCAAGATCAACTCTCGTCAACGCACCCAATCGTTGTCGATATGCACGATTTGGAGGCGGTTAAGACTAACTTCGACGGCATCACCTATGCAAAGGGTGCTTCAGTGCTCCAACAATTAGTGGCGCATGTAGGTAAAGCAAACTTCGTCGCTGCGCTCAAGAAGTATTTCGCAAAGCATGCGTGGAAGAACACCACCCTCAATGATTTACTGGTTGAACTAGAGGCAACGAGTGGGCGTGACTTAAAGCCCTGGGTTGCTACCTGGCTCTGCACTGCAGGGGTAAATACGCTTCGACCAGAAGTCTCTGTTACTGATGGAAAATATTCTTCCGTCGTTATCAAACAAGAGCCGCCAAAAATGCCAGTGGGTTCCAAGGAGTTACGCCCACATCGGATGTCGGTTGGTATTTACGATTTAGTAGGAGAAAAACTTCTCCGACGAGTAAGTCACGAACTTGATGTCACAGGCGATGCTACGTCAGTCGATGCATTCAAAGGTGAGCGCGAAGGCGATCTCATTCTGATCAATGATGGCGATCTCTCATATGGAAAGCTCCGCTTCGATGCCAAGTCAGTCAAGACTTTGATTCGCCATTTATCTGGAGTCGAGGAGCCGCTCACCCGCGCACTCTGCTGGTCGGCTACCTGGGACATGCTCCGCGATGGCGAATTGAGCGCTAGCGAATATGTGCCTATGGCAGTCACTGGGTTATCAACCGAGAAGGATGTTTCGGTTGTTTCGATGACTTTGATTCAGTTAGGAACTGCAGTTGAACTGTATGCATGCGATGAGAATCGCGACAAGGTTCGTGAGCAAGTTGCTAACGGCGTCGAAATTTTGCTTGAGCAAGCTAAAGAGGGAAGCGATATGCAATTGCAGTACGCGCGATCCTTTGCCTCTTTCGCATTCTCTGACCGACAACACTCACGAGTTAAGGATATGCTCGATGGCCGGCTCCCAGGTTTAGTGATTGACGCTGATCTTCGTTGGCATTTCATTAATGCTCTTGCCGAGCGCGGAAAAATTGCCGCCTCGGTCATTGAATCTGAACTAGAGCGCGATAACACTGCAAGTGGCCATAAATATGCCGCTTCAGCGCGCGCCTCGCTTCCGACCGTTGAGGCTAAAGAGAGCGCATGGCAGAGCGCACTCGGCGGTGAACTCTCTAATCACATCCATGATGCAACCATCGCTGGATTTAACCGACCAATGCAGCGTTCACTAACGAAGGCATACATCGATAAATACTTTGATTGCTTACTTACGGTATGGGAGAAACTCTCATACGAATTGGCCTCAACGGTCGTCACCGGATTCTTCCCTGCATACCAAGTAAGTGATGATGTGCTAGCTAAGTGTGAAACGTGGCTTAATGGTGTTGGCAAAGATGCGCCAGCTGCCCTTCGTCGCTTTGTCAGTGAAAATCGAGATGCGCTGGCAAGGGCGCTCAATGCTCAACGAGTTGATGCTCGTTTCTAGACTCTTGATTAATCTTTAAGATTAAAAGAAGGGTATTCGTCGGTTACCAGTAAAAACGCGTAACCGATGACTCGATTCCAAAATCTCGTCGCGCCGAAAAGCACCTCTGCGACCGCTTGCGGCATCTCCTTTGTGAAAATCGCCGCGAACCAGCCGACCACCAACATAATGAGCGCATAAATCGTGTAAATCAATCCCACAAAATAGAGTGGAATGGCTAATATCCATTTGACTAAAGGCAGAAGGCGATTGAGTTTTTTGCCGCCATCGACATCAGGGAAAGCCACTCGCACTGAACTATTTGCCTCAATAGATGGATAGTTGTCGTTGAGCAAAAGCGCATACGCGGTGATTCGAGTCGACAGCTCTAAAAGCGCCTGATTAAAGCGTAGCGCGTAACTTGGATACACGCCTCGAAAAACAATCGCCAAGAGAACCGGCACCACAATCATGCCGATACCGAAACTAAAAGTTTCGGCTCCTCCGGGACCAAATGATGCAGCAAAAATGAGAATTGGAACAATAAGGATGTAGCGAAATAGCACGCTGACTTGATCTCTATTTTCTAACTTCACTTCGATATACGTTTCAATTTGATTGGACATAATGCGCTACCTATCTAATCTCGGAGAGTACATTCCCTGACTTGATGCGCTTCTCTCGTGGACGATGAACTGCATATCCAACGACCACAATAGTCAGAAATAAACCAAAAGGTGCGAAGAAGAAATAGAGCGCGGTTTGCAGAGCGGAGAGCCCTTCACCAGGGTCAGAAGTCCCTTCTTGGGAAACCGCAAAGGCTGGACTTGCCACAAAAAGCGCTGCGAACATGAAAAGTACTTTGCTCCACTTAATAATTAATTTTTTCATAGTGGTAATACTCTATCTGAATTCGAGTTACGGCCGTTGCGCTGCGACGCCAAATGGTTCGAGGTATGGCACCCATCGAGGGTCAGCGCGACCAGTTCCAAGAATTCGCCATGCGGCACCAGAAGGTTCATGTGGGGGGCGCTTAAGTTTCCATCCTAAATCTTTGAGGGTGCGATCAGCCTTGGCATGATTACATCGATGACAGGCTGACACAACGTTCTCCCAGGTATGTCCCCCGCCTCGTGAACGAGGCATCACGTGATCAATACTTGCGGCGGGTGCATGGCAGTAAACACATTTTCCACCATCACGCGCAAATATTGCGCGACGAGTAAGTGGGACCGAGTTGCGATAAGGCACGCGAACATATCGCTGCAAGCGAATAACAGTAGGAAGTGAGATATCTCCTGCTGGGTGTTGGATATATGTTCCAGATTCTTCAATCACCGCTGCTCGATGATTGAGAACAAGAACTAACGCACGTCTCTCAGATACGACACAGAGCGGTTCAAAGGTCGCGTTGAGGACTAGGGCGTTAGGCATCACTACTCCCCTCTGGAACTCGGGAACCACCCGATATGCCAATCTTGGTCAGAAAGAGCCCGGAACTCCAGCATTGACGCGAGGGAAATAGGTAACTATCTGGTGAAGATTTCCCTACGCTAGAGAGGTGATTCCGCTAAAAGCTCGCCGAGAGCCCCGTGTTGAGGAAATATTTGGCCACCTAGTGGCCGACCCGTATCGCTGGCTAGAAAAGAGCGAAAATGATGAGGTCCGTGCTTGGTCGAGCGCCCAAGATGAGCTGTGGCAACTCCAACTTGCCGCGCTCTCTGGTCGCCCTCAATGGAGCGCGAGATTAAGAGAATTACTTAGCGCCGGCTATCAATCGCCACCAGTGTGGCGAGGCGCTCGAGAATTTTTCATGCGCAGAAGCGCTGAGAATGAATTGGGAATTCTTTACACGAAAAAAGATGCTCACAGTGAGTTAGAAGTTCTCCTCGATCCATTGGAAATAAATCCCGGCGGTACCACCACTTTAGATTCCTGGCAGCCATCTAAAGAGGGGGATCAACTCGCATATCAACTCTCTACCGGTGGCACAGAAGAGAGCACGTTGTATGTTCTCGATGTTGAAACTCATGAAGTTATTGATGGGCCGATAGATCGGGCTCGCTACTCTCCAATCGCATGGCTGCCGGGAGGTAAAGCTTTTTATTATGTCCGCCGACTGGCTCCTGAACTACTCAAGAGAGAAGAGCGGCAATATCACCGTCGAGTCTACTTTCATGTTGTTGGAACAGATCCATCGAATGATGTAGAGATACTTGGAGCTGGTCTTGAGATGACCAACTATTACGGCGTCAGCGTGTCCATGGATGGGCGTTGGTTAACACTTAGCGCAAGTGCGGGTACTGAACCACGGAATGATCTTTGGTTGGCAGATTTACATGCATCATCACCAAGTGCGCCACAATTCATTTTGATTCAAAGCGCAGAGAGTGATGCGCAGACGTCATTGGAGCCGCTGCTCGATGGTCGAATATTAATAGGTACAAATTTTGATGCTCCACGCGGTCGAATTTGTATCTCCTCTCCCACAACTCTCCTCTCTGTTGGTGAATCAGCTGAGTGGCGTGATCTCGTGCCAGAAGATGCAGAAGCGGTATTACGTGAATGGGCAGTTCTTGATGGTCCGTTGATGCCAGCAAGCATGCTCATCGTTCTGTGGACCCGTCACACCGTAAGTGAAATTACCGTCCACTCCCTTGAAACGGGAGAGCGACAGAGCACCATTCCCCTTCCAGGTCTTGGCACTGTTACTGGAATTACTGTTCGCCCTGAAGGTGGACACGAGGCGTGGTTTGGATATACCGATCACATCACGCCACCCACTATTTATTCGTTCAATGGTAGAACACTTGAGGTGAGGAAATATGCAGATCCTCCTGGCGCTGTAGTGGTGCCAAATGTTTTTGCTCAACTTGTTACTTACGCCTCTTTCGATGACACTCAGGTACGCATGTTTATCCTCTCGCCCAGAGAAGGTGCAGCTTCTCCCCATCCCACTGTTCTCTATGGATATGGCGGATTTGGCGTCGGTTTAAATCCCACCTATTCAGCGAGCGCCTTAGCGTGGGTTGAAGCGGGCGGCATCTGGGCTGTTGCAAATATTCGCGGCGGCGATGAAGAGGGCGAGGAATGGCATCGTCAAGGTATGCGCGGTGAGAAACAAAATGTTTTTGATGACTTTATTTATGGAGCGAAATATCTCATTGATAATGGCTGGACTACTCCAGAGCAATTAGCAATTGAGGGTGGATCAAATGGTGGCCTACTTGTTGGCGCCGCGCTTACGCAACGACCAGATCTCTTTTCCGCTGTTGTTTGTTCTGCACCACTACTGGATATGGTTCGCTACGAATTACATGGGCTCGGCGCGACGTGGAGCGATGAGTATGGCTCCGCTGCGATCGAAGAGGAATTTGAATGGCTCATTGGCTACTCCCCCTATCACCAAGTTCGCGAGGGGGAGCGCTATCCGGCAACCCTCTTCACCGTCTTTGAGGGAGATACTCGAGTCGACCCGCTCCATGCGCGAAAGATGTGCGCTGCCCTACAGCACGCACAAAATCCATCGAGTCATAAGCCAATAGTGATACGCGCCGAACGAAATGTGGGACACGGTTCGCGCTCATTAACTCGCACTATAGATTTAACCGCAGACTCTCTAGCATTTATCTCTAAATGGACCGGACTTTCCACTGATGGAGGGATGAGCTAGTGAACGAAGCATTCTCTCAATTCACAGAGTGGTTTGCGGGTGCGCCCTTACGGATCGCAACAGTTGCTGTTATCGCAATCATCATCCAATTCTTAGCAAAGCGGGCAATCACTCGTTCAATGAATAAATTAATTGCTAAGACTGATCGGGGTGCAGAGAATCGAGCTGCAGAACGTGCCCGCACAATCGGAGCCTTGTTAAGGAGTTCAGTTAGCGCTCTGACTTTTATTGTTGCTGGCGCCATGATTCTCGATCAGCTTGGCTTCAATCTCGGACCGCTTTTGACATCAGCTGGCGTTGTTGGTGTTGCGCTTGGACTTGGTGCACAAACAATTGTTCGCGATGTACTCTCAGGACTATCGATGTTGATGGAAGATCAATATGGCGTTGGTGATCGCGTTCAACTTTTAGATGTAAGTGGCGTAGTGGTAAACGTCGGTATGCGTATTACGACTGTTAGAGATGACAGCGGAGTTCTGTGGTATTTACGTAATGGCGAAATATTAAAGGTAGGAAATCACTCGCAATAACTACTGATTCATCATGAAATTAGCTGCGCCCTCAAGATAGCCCCACAGTTCTGCGTGAAGCTCTTCATCTAATTTCATCTGATCTACCGCAGGCTTCATGCAGCTAAGCCAGGCATCCCGCTCTGCGATACCAATGGAATATGGCGCGTGTCGCATTCGTAACCGAGGATGGCCACGTTCATCGGAGTAGGTGTGAGGCCCGCCCCAATATTGCTCGAGAAAGATCCGCAATCGACGCGCTGCAGCTGCAAAATCCTGATCGGGATACATTGGTTTGAGTAGGTCATTCACTTTTACATTCTCGTAGAAGGTATCTACGAGCCTTTCAAAGGCAGGGGCTCCCCCAAACCGTTCGTAGAAGTTCTCACTCACCCTCGTAAAACTCCTGCAGGAATTCTTTTTCATTCTCTGATAGTGGGCGAGAGGTTTTGGTATTCATATCAACTGCAACCTGCACGGTACGCGCTTTTGCAACGACCGCGCCCTCTACATGCACTTCATAGGCCAACCCAAAAGATGAGGTACCAATTCGATGTACCCATAACTCCACATGAGCATTGACGCCGCCTTCATAAATTGGTGCGATGTAATCAACTTCAGCGCGCGCAACCACCATGTCGAAGAGAATTGGTGATTGATTCTTCCGCTGTCTGGCGTACACAGTGAAATCCACGCGAGCCTCTTGGACAAAGGTTAAGTAAGTGGCGTTATTAACATGGCCGAATCCATCGAGATCGCCCCAACGAACTTGCAACGGATAGATGTGGCGCATTATCTCGTCAACTTTCTGTAGGTAACTCGATGTGGACGAGATGCTTCAGGGCCAAGTCGATCAATCTTGTTCGCTTCATAGGATTCAAAGTTTCCTTCGAACCAGAACCAATTGGAATCTCCCTCGTAGGCGAGGATGTGGGTTGCTACCCGATCAAGGAACCAACGATCGTGCGAGATCACAACTGCACAACCGGGGAAATTAAGGAGGGCGTTCTCTAAACTTCCCAAGGTTTCTACATCTAAATCGTTTGTTGGCTCATCGAGTAGCAAGAGATTGCCACCCATTTTCAAAGTGAGCGCTAAATTCAAACGATTTCGTTCACCACCAGAGAGCACGCCAGCTGGTTTCTGTTGATCAGGCCCCTTAAAACCAAAGGTGGAGACATATGCCCGTGAAGGGATTTCTACTTGGCCAACTTTCATGATGTCTAGGCCTTCGGAAACTACTTCCCAGAGCGTTTTCTTTGGATCAATTCCAGAGCGATTCTGATCTACATAAGAGATGGAAACGGTCTCGCCAGTTTTAATCGTGCCGCTATCGGGTTTTTCAAGCCCTTGAATCATCTTAAAGAGCGTGGTCTTACCCGCACCGTTTGGTCCGATAACGCCGACGATACCGTTTCGCGGAAGTGTGAAAGAGAGGCCATCAAAGAGTAAGCGATCGCCAAAACCCTTAACGAGATTCTCAACTTCAACAACAACATTTCCAAGGCGTGGCCCTGGTGGAATCTGGATCTCTTCGAAGTCGAGTTTGCGCATCTTCTCTGCTTCGGCTGCCATCTCCTCGTAACGTGCGAGACGAGCTTTCTGTTTAACCTGACGTCCTTTTGCGTTTTGCCGCACCCATTCAAGTTCTTCGGCAAGACGTTTTGCGCGCTTAGCATCTTTCTGACCTTCGATCTTTAAGCGCTGCGCCTTAGTCTCAAGATAAGTCGAATAATTTCCTTCGTATGGATAGGCGCGACCTCGGTCAAGTTCGAGAATCCATTGCGCAACATTGTCGAGGAAGTAACGATCGTGAGTAATCGCGACCACTGTTCCGTTGTATTTAGCAAGATGTTGTTCGAGCCAAAGCACTGATTCTGCATCCAAGTGGTTAGTTGGCTCATCAAGTAAGAGTAGGTCAGGTGCTTGTAATAATAATTTGCAGAGCGCAACTCGACGACGTTCTCCACCGGAGAGAACTTTGACATCTGCATCTGGTGGCGGACAACGGAGCGCATCCATTGCTTGCTCCAGTCGCGAATCGATCTCCCAGGCATTGGCATGATCGAGCTTCTCCTGGAGGTCGCCCATCTCGGCGAGTAATTTGTCGTAATCGGCATCGGGAGCGGACATCAACTCCGAAATTTCATTAAAGCGCGCGAGCATCTCCATAATCTCTGCAACGCCCTCTTGAACATTCTCTAGAACGTTTTTTGATTCATTGAGAGGTGGTTCTTGCAGCAAGATTCCCACGGAGTACCCAGGGGTCAGATACGCCTCACCGTTGGAGGGCTGCTGGAGACCAGCCATGATTTGAAGAACTGTTGACTTACCAGCGCCGTTCGGGCCAACAACGCCAATTTTTGCCCCAGGCAGGAACATCAACGTGACATCATCAAGGATGACCTTGTCACCATGCGCCTTGCGCGCCTTCTTCATCGTGTAAATGAACTCAGCCATAAGGCGCACTTTATCGTCTCAAAGGTTCGATTAATAAACCGATACCATTGATGCTATTAATGCGCCTGTAGCTCAGTCGGATAGAGCACCCGCCTTCTAAGCGGGTTGTCGCAGGTTCGATTCCTGCCAGGCGCGCATGAATGCTGAAGTACCTATTGTATGGATCGACTGTGAAATGACAGGGCTCGATCTCAATGCTGATGCGCTCATTGAGGTTGGTATTCTTGTCACCAATCACGAATTAGAGATTCTTGGCGAGGGCCTTGAAGTGGTGATTTCCCCTCCAAAAGGCGCGCTCAATCAGATGAGTGATTTTGTGCGACAGATGCATAGTGAGTCAGGGTTACTCTCAGTTTTATCTGATGGCATTGAGCTTAGCCAGGCGGAGGAATTAATTCTTACATACCTGCAGGATCAAGGCGTGCCACCGGGCAAATCGCCACTTGGCGGCAATAGTACCTGGATGGATCGGTATTTTATCTCCCGAGATTTACCTAGGGTAAACCAATTTCTCCACTACCGGACAATCGATGTCTCTTCCGTGAAAGAATTAGCAAAACGATGGTATCCATCGAAATATTTTCAAGCCCCTGAAAAATCTGGCAATCATCGAGCTCTTAATGATGCCCTCGATTCAATTAAAGAACTTGCTTACTATCGACGTGAGATATTTATAAATGTACAGGAAGATTCCGAGATAGCTAATTGATTAATCAAAGAGAATGGGCAGGCTAGTTACTAGCCTGCCCATCTGGGTCCTACGTGGGGAAATTAACTAATCTGTTCGACTAGCGCCTTTGCTGCAGTGAGCAGATTGCCTGAGATTTGTGAGTATCCAAGCGCTGTTCCTGCTGTGCACTTTGTGAGAAGGTGATTTACCAATTCCTTCACTGCTGGAACATTTGTTCCCGACTTCATGCCACCAGCTTTTGGTGCGATTGCGTAGGTGAAGAGCGACATGTTGTATGCCCCGGCAATTTTCTTAGTGAAATCCAGAGCCACGCCCGTGAGTGGATCAGCTGCACTAAATTCGCCGAGGAACTTTGCTGCTGCCTCGGGAGTTGGCGAGATGAATTCGCCATTCTCGTTCTTCATTGCGGCAAAGGGAACCTTGCTTGAGATAGCATCGGAGAGATCTGCATACCCGAGCGCATACTTCGTTGATTTCACCGTAGAGACGAGAACCTGCGAGTTTGCTGCACCCTTAGCGCCTCGTGGAAGAGCTGGGGTGGCGGAGGTGAAGGTACTGCTCTTAACTTTTGGCCACTCTGTTGGTGCGACCTTATTTAGGTAGTCGGTCATGTTCTCTGTTGTACCTGAAGATGCGGAACGATAGACAACGATGATTGGCTTTGCTGGCAACTTCGCGCCCGCATTTAAAGCAACAATCGCACCATCATCCCAGCGAGTGATAGAGCCACGGAGAATTTTCGCAAGGGTCGGCGCATCTAACTTTAATTGGGTCGTCACTTCGGGAACGTTGTACAGAATTGAGACTGGGCCACCAACGATGGGGATGTAAAGGTACTTACCGGTTGCTTTGGAGAGCGCGCTCGCAGCATCCGAGGCTCCAAAGTCTGTCGTGCCATCATTGAAATTGTTGCGACCTGTTCCTGAACCTGTTGAAGAGTAAGTCACGTTGTGACCACTGCTTGCCTTGCATGCCTGTATATATTTAAAAGCGAATGAGGAGCCGGATCCGGTGAGATCGGCTGCACTTGCCGCTGTGGTGGTAGCGAAAATTAAGCCCATAGCCGCAGTGATAGTGATGAGGGTCTGACGCAAACGCATCGAATGTCCTTTCGTTGACTTCATTACGGCCCCACCCTAGGTTTTGGTGGCAAACGACACCCTCTCTTTAGGTGAGGTTAGAGTGAATGCAAGGTGAATATTTAGTGTAAACGCCACTGCCCTAACGGCGGGCGGTTTTGGACCTGCCCAAGGTTCGGGCCAAAACGAAGAAGAGCGCCACGATAAACATGAGGACCATGGCAGCCACCCATGCGCGCGCAACATCGTTCTCGGTGCCTAATGTCATCTGCGTGAAGATGTACCACGGCAAGGTTGCCATCGTTCCATGAAACGGATTGAGGTTTGTTGTATTCGAGCCAAAGGCTGTGAGCAAGAGAGGTGCAGTCTCTCCCGCAACTCGGGCAATTCCCAGAATTGTCGCGGTGATTAATCCATTTCTCGCAGAGGGGATAACGACTTGGAGAACTGTTCGCATCTGCGTGCCGCCCAATGCGAGCGCCGCATAGCGCAATTCATCTGGCACTAAGCGAATGACCTCTTCTGCGGTACGAGCAACGGTGGGTAACATCAAAATCGCCAATGCGAGGGATCCGGTAAGGCCTGTAAAGGGAAGTACCTGACTGACAATGAGCGCAGCATAAATGAATAAGCCCGCGACAATCGATGGAACACCGCTCATCGCTTGAATAAAGAATCGGGTATAGGGAACGAGTTTTCCCCGAACTTCTGTGATGTATAGCGCTGCAAGAATTCCAAAAGGCACACAGATCAAAGTTGCGACACCGACGATTATCAACGAGCCGAGAATCGCGTGGAGCAATCCCCCTTGATCAAGGGGCGTATCCACGCCAACGATTGCCGAATCATGCACGAGAAGCGAGAAGCGAAAAGCTCGAAATCCTGGGACTAACACGCTCTGTAAAAGCCAGGTAATTGCGCCAAGAAAAATACCACCAGCGAAAATTACCGACGTTTGCATAAATAAATCGCCTCGCGTAGCAGGTTTGCGAATCGCTATTGGCCATAAAAGTAGAGTCATCAGAGAGACAACTAACCATAGAAAAACAAAACCCAAACGGCCATCAAATCCTGTCGTTTTCACTAAAATCGATGCGGCCACTATTGGGATGAGCGCCGGGGCGATCGCAGTGAGAATTCGCCGAGAGCTCTGCTTTCGCCACGGCCTGTCGATAGCCACTAGGTCGCTCATATTTACTTCTTTACCTTTTTCTTTGCAGTTGTTCTCGTGATGATAGATGAGGCGATAAAGTTCGCGGCCAGAGTGAGAATAAAGAGAATTAAACCCGCTCCGAATAGCCCCGCTAGTTCAAACTCTGTCGCTTCACCATAACGGGCGACGATGAGCGAGGCGACATTGCCACCTTGGCTCTCAAGAATTCGAAACCAATTCGTTTGATCATAGAAGAGTTGGAGGACGAAGAATACCGCGACCGTCTCTCCCATGGCGCGACCCAAGCCAAGCATCGCACCACCGACCACGCCACCACGGCCAAATGGGAGCACGATGTTACGAATCATTGCCGCTCTCGTGGCGCCTAGCGCATACGCCCCTTGAATCAACTCCAGTGGCGTTTGCGAGAAGATTTCTCGAGAGATAGAGGTGACGATTGGCGTAATCATCAGCGCAAGGACTAAACCGGCAACAAAAGGTGATTGGTCGAAAGAGGGAAATGTCACGTTAAACAGTGGCAACCAATCTAAATACCGATTAAGGAGTGCGGCCCAGTAACGCGCATGTGGAACGAGGATAAATAATCCCCAGAGACCAAAGACCACAGATGGAATCGACGCTGCCAAATCCACGATGAAGGTCACTGCGCCAGCTAAACGCTTTGGCATGTAATACGAAATTCCTAGGGCAAGAATCACAGAGATGGGAACGGCGATGACCATTGCGATGAGCGCTACGAGCAGCGTTCCATAGGCCATTGGAAAGAGGCCAAAATTTGCAGGATCGGAAGAGCCTTGTGAAGCGGGAAAGCCATCGCCCGAGTACCAAATTGAATTTGTCGCAAAGCCCAGCCCAAACTCGCGCAGGACCGGCATGCTCCGCTGCACGAGATAGACGAAAATTGCTAGGAGAACAAAGAATGAGGTAGTGCCACCGAAAATTAAGATTGCCCGAAAAATTTTATCGGATAAGCGCCTTTTAGTGACGATTTCAATCTGATGTGCTTCCGTCAAAGTCTCTGTGGCCACGACGCCACCTAACCCTAGATAGCCATCTGCGAAGAGTTCTTGAGGTGAACTTCGGGTTAATTTATCTGCTGCTCACGGTTGGGTGACTCTCGCCCGCCTCTCTTGCCCCACGTCAACCGAGAATGAGAAAGAGGGGCGAGTTGCCTCGCCCCTCTTCAATGGACTTGTCCTACTCAGGAATTAGATCCAGGTTAACTTGGTCCAGTCGGTGATTGTGAGGATGTAAAGCTGGCCTCCCTCGATCACATCTTCTTTGTACGTTACCTTTTCGGCATCGGACTTGAAGGTGATATCAGGACGCATCTTTACGACCTCTGCTGCGAATTTCTCATCCGAGAGCGGGAGAGTCACCGGCATCGGGTGAACCTGAGAGTTAAAGAAGAAGCTCTCGCCAGGCACTGCGCCGGTCGCGCGAATGATTCCCGATGTTTCCTCATCACTGGTCATGAAGGTAGCGGTGTTCTTCGGGTCGAAGTACTTCGCATCGAATTGAGCCACTGTCGCCGCCTTTTTCTCTACGGTGTCGTAAGCAATCACTCTTGAGATGGCGTCATTTGAGCCGGGATCTTCTTGAATCATCAAGTAGCGCCCCGTTGAATCGAACTCAAGATTATCTGGCTTGTTGAGCTTGATAGCCTCAGAGCCATCGAGAATAAGTTCAAGAGTTGCACCAAGCTCTGGGCTTGCCACATCTTTGAAGGTCAACTTCCACACTCCACCGCCATCTCGCTTATTGCCCGCCGCATCTGGGGTTGTTGCAGCAGCGTTGCCTGCAGACTCCGTCGTGACAAACCAATAAACATTCTGATTGGTTGGATCAAAGGTGCCATCTTCGATACGGGCAAGTGAGGTTCCTTTGAGTCGAGCTGCGATATTGAGCATCTCTCCGGAGGAATTCCATGGAATCTCCACGAAGCTCACCGCCGCAGTTTTCCCTTTACCGTATTTTGCGCGAGTTTCAATATCATCAATCGCATCGGCGATCTTCATAACGCTTAACGAGCCATTGGTGAAACCTGCCTTATCGGCAAAGGTACCGGTGGCCGTCTTATTACCCGAGTAAAGGAAGAGTTGGCTTCCCTTGGAAAGATCCGAGGCAAGCGTTGAGCCCGCTGTGCCAATGGTGGCGCTCGAATCCTCATCGAGAAGGGCGATGGTTCGGTCTCCCGTTCCAGGCGCAACGGTTATGTTCTCCCATGAAGCAAGTCCCATTCGCGGCAGCTGCACAGCAACTCCGCTCTCTGGCTCGAGAGCAAAGACGCGCGACTCATCGCCGCCCTCTTCACCGGTGAGAAATACTGGACCGTCATACCCACGGCGAACCTCTTGGTTCTCCACGACTGTCGAAGTTTGATCGACCATCTGGTAAGTCGGTTTCTTGTTCTTCAACACGACATTTCCGTTTTTATCCACTACCGGCTGCTTAACTTTCTTCGTAACCGATTTTGTTACCTCAATGGAATCTTTCGTTTTGCCGGAGAGCAGACCTGCCGGCGCAAAAAAAGCGGAGCAGAGACGGTTAAGATTATTTGTGTGTTGCGCATTTCCATTTGGATCCGCAATCAATCCTGCTGGGCCAACTGGCGAGTCCGAATAAGCTCCCGCATCATAATCAAACCAAGAAATTTTCTTAATCGCCTCATCTACCGCAGTCACTTTCTGGGTGGTTGGGTTGAAGGTGACTTTGCTAATTAACGAACCGTAACCGCCATAGGCACGGATCGTTCGGGCGATGAAGTCATTTAGCTGAGTGCTGGTGGATAGCTCTGCAATGGAGAACTCATGGTTGATAAGAATTGAGTACGACCCGTTGGCGTTTTTGTATGTGCCCATGCCATCTGGAGTACCCGGCCAGGTGACTTTCCCGTCGGAATCGCCGGTAGTGAGAATCGGCGTCACTGTGGCAGCAGCGGTATTTGCGCTGACGACGTAGACCGGAGTTGCTGATGTTGTCGCTGCAGGCACGCCCGCGAAAGCACTTGTGGTATTCATGCTTAACGCGAGTGCAGTGCTAATTCCTGCAGTCAATAAAACGGATTTGGCTTTTGCCATATCTACTTTGTCCTCTCGAAAGAAACGGTGTTAACGGTGGGAGTCTGGTTTGTTGAGGTAGACGGCGGGCAAACTCAAGGTGATATTGAGATGAGGGCGCGATGAAGAAAAGAGGTAATTTGGGTTACTAAAGGGTTAACGAGGTTAGAGCGCACGTGCTTTGGCCCTACACAATAACCAGTTAAAACGTGAAGCCACCAACAAAAGCGGAAGTTATCCGAACTTGCCGGTGATGTATGACTCAGTGCGAGGGTCTTTGGGACGGCTAAAGATTTGCGACGTTGTTGTGTGCTCGATGACCCGCCCTGGTTCGCCGTATTGAGCAAGAAAGAATGCGGTGTAATTCGAGACGCGAGCGGCTTGTTGCATATTGTGAGTCACAATGATGATAGTGATGGAATCTGAGAGGTAATTAATAGTGTCTTCGATTTTTAGCGTTGAACCGGGATCCAGCGCCGAACATGGTTCATCCATCAGGAGAACTTCGGGTTTCACGGCGAGCGCACGGGCAATGCAGAGTCGTTGTTGCTGACCGCCTGAGAGCGCCAGAGCTGGTTCAGCTAGGCGATCTTTGACCTCTGTCCATAATCCTGCACGAGTCAGGCACTCTTCGACCAACGTTTCTTTATCGCCCGAGGGTAATTTAGCAAGTCGCAACCCGCTTAGCACATTGTCCCGAATACTCATCGCGGGAAAAGGATTTGGCTTTTGAAAAACCATTCCTATTTTTAAGCGAATCTGAGTCACATCAACATCAGGGCTGTAAATATCTTTCCCGTCGAGCAGAACTTTTCCGGCGAGAGCAGCCGTTGGTATGAGCTCGTGCATACGATTTAGCGTGCGGATAAATGTCGATTTTCCGCAGCCCGACGGCCCGATAAGTGCAGTGACGGTATTCGCGGGAAAGACTAAATCAACTTTTTCCAAAACAAGATTCTTACCAAACCAAATATGAAGATTTTGCGCTTCCATTTCGCGCGAACTATGTTGAGCAATTGGCGCGCCAGTGGCCTGGCTTGCGGAATTTGTCGCCGCACCATTTCCTTCAGGGCGATCTACAGATATTGCCGGAATCGATACAACTTCTTTATCTGAGGAACTGTTACTCACTGATACTCCCATACCCTGACTTGATGCCATCGACGTCGACCATCCCCTCTCCCCGCACTGTAGAGCCCAGACCGAAACTTCAGTGGCTCCATAGGTGAATTCTGAGCAAACACTTCGTCCGGCCGCACGGTGTAGCGCGCTCCGCTACGATTAGCCCGTTGTAACCGTGGTGGGCGTAGCTCAGCTGGTAGAGCATCCGGTTGTGGTCCGGAATGTCGCGGGTTCGAGCCCCGTCGCTCACCCCACACCTCTCGAAGGTACGTTTCTCCTATATTTTTTTATCTTCTGTTTCCGAAACGCCACAACCGTGTAACACGTTTGTAACAGGGGACCAACATCCTCACTCCATGACAAATCTTCCCATCAATGGCGCCGATACTGCCTGGGTGCTGGCAAGTGGTGCTCTCGTCCTTCTTATGACTCCCGCGCTCGCACTTTTTTATGGCGGTCTGGTGCGAACTAAGAGCACGCTCAACATGATGATGATGTCTTTTGCGGCTATCGGAGTCGGCACCATTGTCTGGATTCTTTGGGGTTACTCACTAGCATTCGCTCCAGATACTGGCCAGGGATTAATTGGCGATCTCACTCACTTTGGACTCGATCAAACGCTCGGAACTGTCGTCGGCGCATCGGGAAGTGAAATACCAACGCTTGCATTTGTCATGTTCCAAATGACCTTTGCGATTATCACTGTTGCGCTGTTATCCGGTGCTATCGCAGATCGTGCAAAGTTTGGCGCCTGGGTAAGTTTTGTCGTCGCATGGATAACTTTGATTTACGCCCCCGTTGCGCACTGGGCCTTTGCAACTCAAGGTGGTTCTGGTGGTTGGATCATCGATAAATTAGGTGCGCTTGATTTCGCCGGCGGCACTGTTGTTGAGATTAACTCCGGAGCTGCGGCGCTCGCGCTTGCAATCGTTCTTGGCAAGCGTGAGGGATTTAAGCGCGATGCGATGCGCCCTCATAACATTCCCTTTATTCTCCTTGGCGCCGGATTGCTCTGGTTTGGTTGGTTTGGATTTAATGCGGGAAGCGCGCTCGCTGCCGGGCACCTTGCATCGGTAGCGATGATTAATACGCAGATTGCAACAGCGGCCGCGGCGATGTCATGGATTACATATGAGCGTTTACGAAATGGAAAGCCGACCACTCTTGGCGTGGCCTCTGGTGCGATTGCCGGCGCGGTGGCGATTACCCCATCATGTGGATTTGTTACTCCCCTAGGCGCATTGGTAATTGGACTTGTCGGTGGCGTCGCATCTGCATATGCAGTGTCATTGAAATATCGATGGAATTACGATGATTCGCTCGATGTAGTTGGTATCCATGGCGTCGGTGGGTTTGTGGGCATGATTGGAATTGGACTACTTGCCAGCAAGGCTGCCAATAGCGCTGGCGGCGAAGGACTCTTCGTCAACGGAAATCCAGACCTGCTCTTCAAGCAGGTGATAGCTGCAACCACAGTGGCTGCGTTCTCATTTATCGGGACGTGGATTATCGCCACCGTTATCTCACGAACAATTGGATTTAGGGTCTCTCGTGATGAAGAAATGATGGGCCTAGATACTGTGGAGCATGCCGAATCAGCATATGATTTATAGCAGGGAGTGTTTATGAAGCTAATAACTGCGGTAGTAAAGCCTCAGCGCGTGCATGCAATTAAAGATGCACTTCATGAGGCTGGGATTAGTGGAATTACGGTCACGCAAGTTGATGGGTTTGGTCGACAGAAAGGCCATACCGAGGTTTATCGCGGTGCGAGCGTCACAGTGGATTTTGTTGCAAAAGCAAAACTCGAAATTTTGGCAAAAGACGATGACGTTGAACGCATCACTGCAGTAATTATTGCTTCAGCAAATACTGGAAATATTGGAGATGGCAAGATCTGGGTTACGCCTGTTGAAGATGTTATTCGCGTGCGAACAGGTGAACGCGGAGATTCTGCAATTTAATTTAGCTCGCCAGTAATTTGCATGGACTAATTAGCTTTAATTTGTTGGCGCTTTGAAGTTTGGGCAGCCCGCTAAAACTCTTTGGATTGCGCTCTTTTCGGGAGCGGTAACCCAGAGGCCATACTTCACTTTTACGACGACTTGTCGAGAAACATAAGCACAGCGATAGGACTTAGCCGGCGGTAGCCACGTGGCAGCATCACCATCGCCTTTCTGACGATTTAACCGCGCACTCACTGCCAATAGGTTCAATGGATCGTTTGCAAATTCAAGGCGCTTGGCATCGCTCCATTGGAATGCGCCGACCTGCCAGGCGTTCGCGAGCGCGACAACGTGATCGATATCAACATCTGATTTGCCGAGCGTAAATTCAATTGCAAGTCCGGAGTAAGGATCGTTAAGTACGCCACTGAGTACTTTGCATTCACCGGTATCTTCTTTAAATACAATATTTATGAGATCGCGCTTGAGGATGTCATTTCTCGCATCGCATCCGTTTCCATCGGGATCGCGCCAATGGGAAAAAACGCTTCGCGAGTACCCAGTTTTAGCCGCTTTTCCTTTAACAGTGAGAGTTTCTAGCAGTGAGAGCGTCGTCCCTTTTTTTATCGATGACGTTGTAGGGATTTGCGCATAAGTTGAAGAGCTCTGTAGGGCTGGAAGAAGGAGCGACGATGTGAGAACGATAATGATTGATTGGGTTGAAACGTTACGCCACTTCATATTGTGAATTCTCGACTACAGATAGTGAGAATTCCAGGTGAAAGTGGTCAGAGATGGCTGTTATGGAAATGAAAAGAGGGCGACAATCAGAGAGATTGCCACCCTCTTTTCGAGAGTACTAACTAGCGGTAGCTAGTTTGACGCTGGTGGTGCATCTGGTGCAGGTGCATCTGGTGCAGGTGCATCCGTTGCGGCTACATCTTGTACAGCAGTTGCCGTTGCATCTTGTGCTGCAGTTGCCGTTGCATTTGCTGTTTGCGGAACGTTCGCGCCGCCATCCATTGGTCCGCCTTGCGGTCCACCGAATGCAGCAGGTTGTCCATGTTGCCCACCGAATGTAGTAGCGCCATCTTGTGGTCCACCGAATCCGCCTTGTGGTCCACCAAATGCTGCAGGTTGACCATGTTGCCCACCGAATCCGCCTTGTGGTCCACCAAAGTTTCCACCTTGATCGAATCCGCCTTGTGGTCCACCGAATCCGCCTTGTGGTCCACCGAATCCGCCTTGTGGTCCACCGAATCCGCCTTGTGGTCCACCGAACCCACCTTGTGGTCCACCGAATCCACCTTGTGGTCCACCGAATCCACCGAATCCGCCGGATTGCATCTGGTCTTGGAAGTCGGCAAATTGTTCTTCGTAATCTGCGTAATCAGCTTCGTATTGCGCGACTTCATCGTTGTACTCAGCAAGAGCATCATCTAGCTCTTGTTGTACTTGATCAAAGAGCGCTTTACCTTCAGGCGTTTTTTCCAGTAGGTCTTGTAACTGCTGGCCTGCTTTTGTCTCACCAAGTCGATGCATCAATTCCTCGAAACGACCTGGATCATTAGTAATCATGTTGGCGATCTTGTCGGGATTTTGATCAAGAATACGAACAAGGTCTTTTCCACCACGAGGAACAATGCCACCTAAAACATTCTGAACAAGTTTCAAGCCTTGACGTGAATGAGCTGCTTGCGCCATTAACGCCATTAAGTCATCCACTTTGTCACCAAATACTTGTTGAGTGATTTCTTGCATATCTGGTTCCAATGGCTGAACAGGTGGCTCAGGAGGGCGAATACCGCGATGGTTATTGCCAGACATTAAGTCTTGTGCAGTTATCTTCTGCCAATCACCTTTACCTGCTGGCATTCCCATGGGGCCGCCCATGCCGGGACCACCAGGTCCCATTGGTCCGCCAGGGCCACCAAACATCTTGCCCATCATGTCGCCCATAGGCCCGCCCATTGCGCCGCCCATCATTTTTCCGAACATGTCTCCCATTGGTCCGCCCATCGGTCCACCGAAGTTTCCAGGTCCCATAGGTCCGCCCATCGGTCCACCGAAGTTTCCAGGTCCCATAGGTCCGCCCATCGGTCCACCGAAGTTTCCAGGTCCCATAGGTCCGCCAGGTCCACCCATCGGTCCACCGAAGTTTCCAGGTCCGCCAGGTCCACCCATCGGTCCACCGAAGTTTCCGGGTCCACCGGGTCCACCGGGTCCACCCATAGGTCCACCGAAGTTTCCGGGTCCACCGGGTCCACCGAAGTTTCCGGGTCCACCGAAGTTTCCAGGTCCGCCAGGTCCACCCATCGGTCCACCGAAGTTTCCGGGTCCACCGACGTTTCCA
>Ga0214917_10000294_pt1 | contig 64419 bp, 62 predicted proteins | sample LL_1208_BB_MetaG_FD_177983 | JGI IMG/M metagenome (GOLD analysis project Ga0214917, IMG submission 177983) | Freshwater microbial communities from Lake Lanier, Atlanta, Georgia, United States - LL_1208_BB | ecosystem: Environmental > Aquatic > Freshwater > Lake | place: USA: Georgia | collected... | reverse complement strand
GATGGTGATAGGTCATCGTGCTTCTTCGACTGCCAGGTCAAGGGAAACTGAGAGCCTACCATTGTCTCAGCCACCTCAACACGCTTCAGGAAGTTGCACTTCGAAGTTGAATCCGGGAGTATTCTTAATTGTGATATCTTTTTTATTTATGAAGTGAATATTGCTATCTGCTAGACTAGTAATAATACTCGACGAGAACCCGAATGGCTATTCACAAAAAAACGAATCGAATTTGCGAAAATCCTCATGCTGTCCGCTCAACCATCACTGCCTCTTTGGATCGAAATCGCTGCTATGGCGACGACTGGTGCCTATGGTGCTGCGGTTGCGCGGAGCCGTAATGTTCCAGTCTCAGGCACGCTGTTCGCGGGCATCATGATGGGGCTGGGCGGCGGTATGGCACGCGATGTCCTTCTCGGTGAACAGGCCGTCGCGATTTCGAACATCTATCTTCTACCAAGCATTTTGGCCGCATCTATCCTCGGCGCATTTGCGTTTTACCGCATCGCGCAAATCGCGCTGCCCAATCTCATTATTCATGGAATTGCTTTCGGCCTCCTGATTTCCATCGGCTGCCAGAAAGCCCTGTCTGTGGGTACACCCGCCTTATCGGCCATCTTTTGCGGTGTGGTCACAGCTTCGGTGGGCGGAATGGCCATCGACGCGTTGACCAAGCATCGCTCGGCTGCGTTTAGCCAAGCGCATTGGACTCTCACCTCGCTGATCATCGGCAGCACACTTTATTGGGCACTGACGATCAAGAGTAATTTCTATGTCGCAATCGCCATCACCGTGATCGTCACGACGACCCTCTTCGTTGTCAGTGTAAAACGGAATTGGCCGTCACCGAAATGGCCGGGCGAAAGCTCGGATATGAACGCCTAAACGGGGTTAAGTGTATGAGCGTCTCCATACCTTTCAAAGTTGCTGCGGTTGAATTCAATCCGAGCTTCATGGAGTTTGAGAAAAACATTGTGGGTGCAGCCGCTATGGCGGAAGAAGCGGCGCGTAATGGCGCGCGCCTAATCGTCCTGCCGGAAGCCGCCGTGTCGGGCTACATCTATCGCGATCTCGCGCAATTCCTGCCGTTCATGGATACGGTGCCGGGCAAGACGACCGATGCAATGGCCAAGGTCACAAGCCAATACAATTGCTACATCGCAATCGGCATTGCTGAGATCGATCGCGATACAGGGCTGACCTACAACACAGGTGCTCTAATAGGTCCGAAGGGATATATCGGCAAATATCGCAAGAACGGCCTCAATCCGTCCGATGTTTTGTGGTTCGTCCCGGGCAACACCGGCTACCCGGTCTTTGAAACCGAGTTGGGCCGGATCACCATGATCATCTGTTACGACGACACCTATTGGGAACCGGCCCGCGTCGCAGCCGTCAAAGGTTGCGACATTATCGCTTATATTTGCAGCTCTGATCGCGTTCTGCCGCAACTCGGGGCAGAAGCCGCTGGAAAGCACTCGACGATTGCCGCCGTTCAGCATCAATGCGCTTGGAACGGCCTCGCCATGGTTGCGGCAGATCGCAACAATGCAGAAACTAATCCCACCACCGGCATCACGGTGACTTATGGCGGCGCGGCCTCGATCTGGCAGGCCGATGGCGAACGGGTTGCCCATGCTGCAAGCACGAATTATGCGGCCACCATGGCCGATCAGGGCGTCATCATTTACGGCACGCTTGATCCGGCACGCTTTAACAATGCGCAGAAAGAGACACTCAACCGGCGACGTCCTGAGCTCTACAGCGATATTGCCTTCTACCGTGCGCCGACAGACAGCGCTGCGTCGAAAAACGCCCATACGATAAAAGCCGCGGCGTTCCAGTACCGTATCGACGCCAACGCCTTCGACAACAATTTGCGGCGATGCGCTGCGATGGTCGAAAGCGCACAACAAAAGAACCAGAGTTTTGATCTCGTCGTCCTTCCAGCTTTCTCATTCTGTGGGCCGGTTACAAAAGACAATGCAACGACGATCGCAGAAAACTCACTCGGTCGCAGTGCGCAAGCGGCCAGCGATTTCGCTGTGCGGCTGAAAACCCATCTTGTCGCAAGCTTCATCGAGCATGCAACGGATGGGCTTTATCACACAGCCCTGTTGATTGCGCCGGATGGCAAAATCGTCGGTCAATATCGCCAAACGCATCTTGATGCCGCACTCGACGGCGTTGTGAAGGCCGGTAACGATCTCCCGGTTTTCGAAACAACGATTGGCCGCATCGGGCTGATGCTGAATGATGATTTCCGGTTCCCGGAAGCCTCTGCCGTGTTGGCGCTGCGCCGCGCCGATGTGATCGCAGCGCCTGTATCATGGTCGGGCGAATATGGCGGACGCCTACAGGATGCAGCCGGCCTGTTCGATCATCCCTATGCGGCCAACACGATGATCTTCTGGTATGCCGCCGCGAAGACCGCGCAAGCCTTTACTGTGGTCGCGAATGCCGTTTCGAATGGCGCGATGGGTTCGAGCGGAATCTTCACCATCAATCCGATCGACTCGCTTGAAGCTCCGGTGATCGGCTCGGTCGATAATGAAGAGGTTGTGACCGCCAGCTTCACGACACTCGGCGCAGGGTCTTGGATGAACCAGACGAAGCTCGTCGGCGGACGTCGCGCCGATCTCGCGGCCCCCCTCACCTTCCCGCTATCCTCGAAGGCACTGGCCGCGTGGCGCGCAGCACCGGGCTTTTCGCTCGATGCCTGGGCTGCCTACAGGCAATAAGGCACGGGCCGATCCAATAAAAAAGCGGGCGCATCGGCCCGCTTTTTTATGTCCGCAAACAGGCGGGATCAATCGTCCCGATAGACCTTCTCGTTGCGCTCGTGCCGTTCTTGCGCTTCCAGCGAAAGGGTCGCGATAGGGCGGGCTTCTAGGCGACGCAGCGAGATGGGTTCGCCGGTTTCCTCGCAATAACCATACGTCCCGTCTTCGATGCGCGAAAGCGCGGCATCAATTTTGGAAATCAATTTGCGCTGGCGGTCACGCGCGCGCAATTCGATCGCACGATCAGTTTCCGATGACGCGCGATCGGCGAGATCGGGATGATTTTCGCTTTCATTCTGCAAGGCCGTAAGCGTTTCCCGCGCTTCCCGCAGAATGTCATCTTTCCAGTTCAGCAAATTGCGCCGGAAATATTCTTTCTGGCGCTCGTTCATGAACGGTTCTTGATCGGTGGGCCGATACTCTGCTTCAAGGACTGTCGCCATAGGCTTTTGAAACCTTTTTGTTGCCGAACCTGTAAGCTGGCGCGTTCTTATAACGGGGGGATGAATGGGGGGCAATGTCCAAAAACAATCAAAGATCTGAACTCTCCCCACGAATCTTAAGCTTCCCAATCGTGATTATGCCTGGGTATGGCGGTTGCAAAAATGTCGTAAAAACTTGACAGTATTCAAAGATGTTAACCACCCATTTCTGCGGCCTATTGGACTCGATATTCCAGTATAAAAAATTAACGCATTGGGAAAATTGAATAATTTCATGTTCAATTTGCAAAAATCCTTATTGCGATGAGTAGAATTTTTTGGGTTCAGCCTACCCCTTCGAGACGTTATTTTAGAAATACGCATTCTTGCCGCATGCCCTCTGGGCAGGTGCTCGCCTAATTGGGCCGTTTAATCAATCCGAAAATAAAGTGCTCCAGATGCGCTAAGCGCAAATTTATGTCTCTAGGGTATCTATGTTCCTTGATAACCGCATCTAAGCTTAGCTATTCGGTTTTGAGCGTCCGAGAATGCGGCGCAATTCTTCCTCGAAAGCGTCGGCCGGCGGCGCGGGCGGTGCGGCCTCGGGCATCGCTTCGGGGGCATGCACGATTTCCGTTACTACCGGCTTAGGAGCGAGGACCGGCGCGGGCATTTCCATCTTCTCCGCCTGTTGCGGCGGTAAGGGGGGCAATGGAGGCAGGGGTGGGCGCTGTGCCGCGGCGGCAGGAGCGGGCACGGTTTCCGGCCGGATATTGGCTTTGAGCACGTCCTGCAGTTTCGAAGACAGATCGGCAAGCAGCGGTTCGTCGGTGCTAGGAGCTGATGGCAGATCGGGTTCGGTCGGTTTGAGCGGCAGAGGGGCTACACTTGCCGCGTTAGGTTCGGGTGCTGGGGCGGCCGGTAAGGGCACCAATTCGGCTTTCGCTGCAGGTGCCGCGGGTGTCGGTGCGACGGGCTTTACGGTGAGTGGCGGGGCCTGCTCGGAGCTTTTGTCTTCAGCCAGAGCTGATGTGGCAGGCATTTCTGCGCCAAGCTTAGCGGCGGGCATGTCCAGTCCAGGTTTGGGCATGTCGGCTGACGGAAGCTTGACTTGCGCGGCAACCGGGTTGGCCGGTGTCAACACTGGTTCGACCCGCTGCGGGGCGGTCTGGTTGGGAGCTCGCTTCGGTGCGCCAAAGGGCGGTGGCGGTGGCATGTTGCTTTTACGCGCTGGTTCAGACGCGCGCGCAGGCTGTGGAATTGGGAAAGGTGCCGTCGGCATTGGCGGCACAGCCACAGGCGAAGGCGCTTGCATATTCTGCGGCACAGCGGGAATCGATTGAATTGGAAGTTCACGCTGTTGTGGTGGCGTCGCTAGCGGTTGGGCCGAACTCGATGGGCCGCTTGCCGCTGCGCCTGATGGCTGGGCGAGGGGCGCTTGGAACGGTTGGCGCTCCTCACGCACTGGCGAGGCGCTGGCGGCGCGGACGATGTTTGATTCAACAACCACATCGGTTGGCCCAACGAGGATGAGGTGTTCAACATTGTCGCGGCGGATGATCAACAGCTTACGCTGCCGATCGAGATCGAAACTGTCGACAAGGCCTAGACGCGGAACCCGATTGCGGCCGCCTTCAAGCTCAGCAGCTCGGCCCCCGGCAATCCGCTTCAGGAGATGTGCAAAGGCCGCCAAAAGCCCGAAGATGATGGCGAAGGCCAAAATCCAGACGAGTGGTTGCGGCAGGTTTAAAGCGGAAAGGCCAGTCACCAAAAAGCTCCTCAAAGGCGGGCTTGGTCCAAATGTTCCAGACAACAGGGCAAGGGCAAGGCAGAAATAGCTATCTCCACATCAGATTTTAACACCAGATTACAATAAATACCGCTTCGTCAGGTTTTCCTCCCATCCATAACAGGGTGCCTAGGCAAATAAAAACCGTCAATCATTGAAGAACTTGAACAGCCAACTGCAGTCTAGCATTACGGACTATCCATTAAGGCCATTTGATTCGTTCAGATGATCACTCGTCGCGCGGTACCGGCACAGGGACGAGGATGAGGAGGGCAGCATGACTGAACAGGCGACAGCCGCGCCGTCGCGCCGCCGTACGTTTTTCCCGCTTGTGCTTCTCGCGTTTTCAATAACGGGGCTGGGCGCGGCGTTAGTGCTGTTGCCGCCGGAATGGACGCGCCCGCTAGCCTTCGGGTTACTCGGCCTGTTCGCCATGGTTGGTGTGGTGGCTTTGTTCGTCTTTGCGGCGGGGCTCGCGCGCCTTAATGCACCCGTTGAGCGCTCTGATTTTGCACCCTTCGATCTGAGTGAGGATGCCGTTCTTGCCGTCGACCGGCAGGGGCGTGTGCTCTACGCCAATCCAGCCTATCTTTCTTTGGTGCGTGCGCCCTTGCGCGGTGAGGTGCGGCGTGTGGAAGATTTGTTCGGCTCATCGGAGAAGGGGGCCGCTGCCATCTATCGGCTTGTACAAGGCGTGCGGGATGGCGCAGGCGGTTCTGATGATGTCCTGCTTGAAGCGGGTGAGGCGATCGCCAAACCCGGTTGGTACCGGGTGCGCGTGCGGAATGCCCAGCAGGGCGGTGGGCGCGTGCATTTCTGGACATTGTCCAACATCCATGCCGAGCGTCAAAGACAAGATGCGCTGTTTCAGGAATTGCAGGATAGCGTCGCCTTTCTCGATCGTGCGCCGGCGGGGTTTGTCGCGATCGATGGAGAGGGGCGCATTCATTATGCGAACGCCACCTTGGCGGATTGGCTTGGTTACGATCTCACGCAATTCGGTAGCGATGGACTAGTAGCGCGCGAGATATTCTCTGCAGGCGATGCGGAAATGCTGACAGGGCTGACCGGTGCGCCCGGATCCCAGCGAACAGAGGTGCTTGATCTTGATCTCCGTCGCCGCGGTGGTGAGCGTATTCCGGTCCGGCTTTTTCACAGCGTGGCCTTCGATGCCAATGGTAGGCCCGAGCCATCGCGCACTCTTTTGCTCAACCGTGCATTGGGACAGGATGTTGAGGAAGGCCAGCGTGTAGCCGAGATCCGCTTTGCCCGGTTCTTCAACACGATGCCGCTGCCGATTGGTGCAATTGCACGCGATGGTCGTATCGTCCGCGCTAATGCGGCCTTTATGCGTTTATTTGGTCGCGTGGGCGATGGTGACACGTTAACGAGCCGTGTAACGGAGCGCGATCGCGAAGGCCTTGCTGCTTTGCTACGCGACACCCTGGAGCGGCGCGCTGACACGGCGAGCGCAGAGGTTTGGTTACAGCGTGAACCCAACCGGTCAGCACGCCTCTATCTTGCCGCTGTTCCAGAAGCCAGCGAAGATGATGAGGCCGTGCTCGCCTATGCTCTCGAAACAACGGAGCAGCGCGCGCTCGAAGTGCAATTTGCACAGGCGCAAAAGATGCAGGCAGTGGGCGAACTGGCCGGCGGCGTGGCGCATGATTTCAACAATGTTCTGCAAGGCATTATCGGCTATACCGATCTTCTGCTCGTCAACCATCTGCCAACCGATCCGTCCTTTCAGGACATCATGCAGATCAAGCAGAACGCACTGCGCGCGGCCGGGCTCGTGCGGCAATTACTCGCCTTTTCGAGGAGGCAGACTTTGCTTCCGCAAAACCTCCTCTATGGCGAAGTGTTGTCGGACATCACGATGCTGCTCAAGCGTCTTCTGGGCGAGCGCATCGAACTCGACATCCGTCATGGCCGCGATCTGTGGAGCGTGAAGGCGGATTTGACGCAACTCGAGCAGGCTATCTTGAACCTCGCGATGAATGCCCGCGACGCGATGCCGGAGGGTGGTAAGCTCACCATCAGGATGCGCAACGTCGCGGCCTCAGACTGTGCCGAACTTGGTGGTGCGGATCTGCCACGCGGCGATTATGCGATGCTGGAGGTCGAAGACACCGGCATCGGCATGGCGGCGGACATTCTCGAGAAAATCTTCCAACCTTTCTTCACCACAAAGGAAGTAGGCAAGGGAACTGGCCTCGGCCTCTCCATGGTCTATGGCTTTGTCCGGCAATCGGGCGGGTTCATCACTTGCCGCAGTGCCCCGGGCGAAGGCACTGTCTTCCGTATTTTTCTGCCGCGCAGCGAAGAAGAGGCCAAGCCCGCCGCAACGGCCCAAAACCCAACAGAAGCGAAACCGGCAGCCGACCTGACAGGTCAGGGTGTCATTCTTCTTGTTGAGGACGAGGATACGGTACGCGCTTTCGGGGCCCGCGCGCTCGCCCAGCGCGGCTATACGGTGCATGAGGCACGTTCGGGTGCAGAGGCACTTCTCGTGATGGAGGAGATCGGCCATGTCGACCTCATCGTCTCGGACGTTGTCATGCCGGAGATGGATGGGCCAACCATGCTCAAGGAACTTCGCAAGCAGGGAATCGCAGCTAAGGTGATCTTCGTTTCCGGCTATGCGGAAGAGGCCTTCCGCAAGAATCTCCCCGAGGGTGAGGCGTTCGGCTTCCTGCCCAAGCCATTTTCGCTGAAACAATTGATCGAGACGGTGAAGGGGCACCTCTCTGGTTGAGCTGTAACCTTAGTAAAAACAATAGCTTATGAAGCGCTGGCCAGTGTATTCGAAAAAATGAAAGAGAACAAAAATAGAACTTGAAGACGAGAACAAAACGTGATCATACTTGTTGCAGATGGTCGTTGAGACTCATTTCAGCCCCTGCCATAAGGAGTGAACGCATGTCATCCGCCGCTTTGAAACTTGTTGAAGGTCACTCCATGGATAAGGCTAAAGCACTCGACGCCGCCCTCTCCCAGATCGAACGCGCCTTCGGCAAAGGGTCGATCATGCGTCTCGGCAAGAATGAGAAGGCGGTCGAGATCGAGACTGTGCCAACAGGCTCTCTTGGACTCGACATTGCACTTGGTGTCGGTGGATTGCCGCGTGGCCGGGTGGTTGAAATCTACGGGCCGGAATCATCGGGTAAGACGACACTCGCTTTGCATACGGTTTCGGAAGCGCAGAAGAAGGGTGGTGTCTGCGGCTTCATCGATGCCGAGCATGCGCTCGACCCGGTCTATGCCAAAAAGCTTGGTGTCAATCTCGAAGATCTTCTGATTTCGCAGCCCGATACTGGCGAGCAGGCACTTGAAATTGCCGATACGCTCGTTCGGTCCGGTGCGATCGATGTGTTGGTGGTCGATTCGGTTGCAGCGCTCGTGCCGCGCGCCGAAATCGAGGGGGAGATGGGCGATGTGCAGCCTGGTCTGCAGGCCCGCCTGATGAGCCAGGCGTTGCGCAAGCTGACGGCCTCGATCTCGCGCTCGAACTGCATGGTGATTTTCATCAATCAGATCCGCATGAAAATCGGTGTGATGTATGGCTCACCTGAGACAACGACGGGTGGTAATGCATTGAAGTTCTACGCGTCCGTCCGCCTCGATATCCGCCGTGTGGGTTCGATCAAGGACAAGGAAGAGGCGATTGGCAATACGACCCGTGTGAAGGTGGTCAAGAACAAGGTTGCCCCGCCCTTCAAGCAGGTCGAATTCGATATTATGTATGGCGAAGGCATTTCGAAGACCGGCGAATTGATCGATCTGGGTGTAAAGGCTGGTATCGTCGAAAAATCGGGCGCTTGGTTCTCTTATGACAGCCAACGTCTTGGTCAGGGTCGTGAGAATGCCAAGGTCTTCTTGCGGCAGAACCCTGAACTCGCCAACAAAATCGAGCAGCAAATCCGTCAGAACGCCGGTCTCCTCGCGGAGCGCATTCTGGAGAGTGTTGAGCCTTCTGCTGAGGATCTCGACGAAGGCGAAGCCTGATTCTTTCCGTCACTTCGTTTCTTGGGGTCTAGTCCACCCCAGAGGCGGGTGCTTCGGCATCCGCCTTCCCAGCCTTTCTTCGGCGGGTGCCGCCGCGCCCGCCGTTCCAGTCCCAGCGCCGAAAGGGGTGCCCGAAAGGGCGCCCCTTTCGTCCATTAGGGGAGGTTCTTGCCAGCAGACCCCAAATCTGGACACGCAATGCTGGCGGGGTGATCGGGCCGCCGCCTCACCCTGCACATTGAAGTTGATTCTGATCCTTGCTCGGACAGGCCCAGACCACTAAAACCGGCCCCGAAACTGGGGCTTTGGGCTCCGGCCCAGAGCGAGAATGGCCTTCATGAGCGGCGTCAACGAAATCCGAGCGACCTTCCTCGATTATTTCCAGAAGAACGGGCATGAAATTGTGCCCTCAAGCCCGCTTGTGCCCCGCAATGATCCAACATTGATGTTTACAAATGCGGGGATGGTTCAGTTCAAGAACGTGTTCACCGGCGTCGAGAAACGTCCCTATTCAACTGCAGCGACTTCGCAGAAATGCGTGCGCGCCGGCGGCAAGCACAATGATCTCGACAATGTCGGCTATACGGCACGCCACCACACATTTTTCGAAATGCTGGGCAATTTCTCGTTCGGAGATTATTTCAAGGCGCGTGCCATTGAGCTTGCTTGGAATTTGGTGACGAAGGAATTCGGGCTGCCGAAGGATCGCTTGCTGGTCACAGTCTATTCCGAAGACGATGAAGCGCATGGGCTTTGGAAGAAGATCGCAGGTCTGACCGATGATAAGATTATCCGCATACCGACCTCGGATAATTTCTGGGCGATGGGCGATACGGGCCCCTGCGGTCCTTGCTCGGAAATCTTCTACGATCATGGCGATCACATTCCGGGCGGCCCTCCCGGTTCGCCCGACCAGGACGGCGATCGCTTCATCGAGATCTGGAATCTCGTCTTCATGCAGTTCGAACAGCTCGCCCCCGGCGAGCGCGTCGGTCTGCCGAAGCCCTCCATTGATACCGGCATGGGTCTTGAGCGTATTTCCGCGGTGCTGCAAGGCACGCATGATAACTACGAAACCGACATGATGCGCGCGCTGATCCGTGCGGTGGAAGAATTGACCAATGTCGAATCGACAGGGGCGCAGAAGGCGAGCCATCGCGTGATCGCCGATCATTTGCGTGCGACGTCATTCCTTGTGGCCGATGGTGTGCTGCCATCGAATGAAGGGCGCGGCTATGTCCTAAGGCGCATCATGCGCCGTGCGATGCGCCACGCACAATTGCTGGGTGCTCGCGATCCGCTGATGTATCGCCTCGTACCCTCACTCTCGCGTGAGATGGGGGCGGCCTATCCCGAACTTGTGCGGGCGCAGCCCCTAATCGAAGAAACATTGAAGTTAGAGGAAACGCGTTTCCGCAAAACGCTCGAACGCGGATTGACTATCCTCGATGAAGAAACGAAAACGCTGACGCAAGGCGCTTCGCTTAAGGGCGATATCGCATTCACGCTTTACGATACGTATGGATTCCCGCTTGATCTCACGCAGGATGCATTGCGTGTGCGCGGTCTTTCGGTCGATGTCGACGGGTTCAACGCGTCCATGGACAAACAGCGCGAGAAGGCGCGCGCTGCGTGGTCTGGTTCTGGTGAAGCGGCCACCGAGACGGTCTGGTTCGGATTGAAGGATCAGATCGGCGCAACGGAGTTTCTCGGCTACGATACTGAGCGCGCCGAAGGTGTTGTCACGGCGCTCATCAAGGATGGTCAACCGGTCGAGATGTTGAAGGAAGGCGAGACCGGAATTGCCATGCTTAATCAGACGCCATTTTATGGTGAGTCGGGTGGGCAGGTCGGTGACCGCGGTGTGATGATCGGATTGGGCGTGCGCGCCGATGTGACCGACACGCAAAAGAAACTCGGCGAAATTTTTGCGCATCAGGTGAAGATCACCGAAGGCGCTTTGAAGATCGGTGCTGCGCTTGAATTGGAAGTAGATCATACGCGACGTTCTGCTGTGCGCGCGCATCATTCTGCGACGCATTTGCTGCATGAAGCTTTGCGTCAAGTGCTTGGCGATCACGTCGCGCAGAAGGGTTCGATGGTTTCAGCTGATCGGCTGCGCTTCGACTTTTCGCACCCCAAACCGATTGGCGAAGATGAACTTGAACAGATCGAGGCGATTGCCAATCGCGTTGTTTTGCAGAATGAGCCTGTCATTACGCGTCTCATGGGTGTTGAGGATGCGATTGAATCGGGTGCGCGTGCCTTGTTCGGTGAAAAATATGGCGATGAAGTGCGTGTGGTTACCATGGGCACGGACCGTCAGTCGAACAGGGCGTTTTCAGTCGAACTCTGCGGCGGTACGCATGTGAATCGCACAGGCGATGTTGGTCTTGTTTCCATTGTGTCGGAAGGTGCTGTAGCAGCTGGCGTACGTCGTCTCGAAGCGATGACGGGTGAAGCAGCGCGCCGCTATCGCGCCGAGGAAAGTCGCCGCCTGCGCGATCTCGCGGGTCTCTTGAAAGTGCCGTCGCAAGAGGCGTCGCAACGTCTTGAGGCGCTGCTGGAAGAACGCAAGAAGCTCGAACGCGATCTCGCCGATGCGCGCAAGAAGATCGCCATGGGCGGCGGCGCATCCGGTGGCGCTGCCAGCGAAGTGCGCGAGATCAACGGCGTGAAATTCCTCGGCAAGGCGGTGAGCGGCGTCGATATGCGTGATCTCAAGAGCCTTGCCGATGAAGGCAAGAAACAGGTTGGCTCCGGTGTTGTCGCGATCATCGCCACCGGCGAAGACGGCAAGGCGGGTCTTGTTGTCGGCGTCACGGCCGATATGACGGGACGTTTTAGTGCAGTCGATCTCGTGCGTGCCGGTTCAGAAAAATTGGGCGGCAAGGGCGGCGGCGGCCGTCCTGACATGGCGCAGGCGGGCGGCCCCGATGGAGCGAAGGCCAGCGAGGCGCTCGAGGCCATCGCTGCCGCGTTGCAGGGCTAATCCGAAAACCGCTTCGCACTTTTCGGGATGATGCGAAAAACCCCGCCGAAGCGGGGTTTTGTTTTCTTGATGTTGCATCATCTTGGTCCGAAAACCGCTTCGCACTTTTCGGGATGATGCGAAAAACCCCGCCGAAGCGGGGTTTTGTTGTCTTGATGTTGCATCATCTTGGTCCGAAAACCGCTTCGCACTTTTCGGGATGATACGAAAAACTCCGCCGAAGCGGGGTTTTGTTGTCTTGATATTGGATCATCTTGGTCCGAAAACCGCTTCGCACTTTTTCGGGATGATGGGAAAAACCCCGGCGAAGCGGGGTTTTGTTGTCTTGATGTTGCATCATCTTGGTCCGAAAACCGCTTCGCACTTTTCGGGATGATGCGAAAAACCCCGCCGAAGCGGGGTTTTGTTTTCTTGATGTTGTATCATCTTGGTCCGAAAACCGCTTCGCACTTTTCGGGATGATGCGAAAAACCCCGCCGAAGCGGGGTTTTGTTGTCTTGATGTTGCATCATCTTGGTCCGAAAATCGCTTCGCACTTTTCGGGATGATGCGAAAAACCCCGCCGAAGCGGGGTTTTGGTTTCTTGATGTTGCATCATCTTGGTCCGAAAACCGCTTCGCACTTTTCGGGATGATGCAAGAGCGTCAGGCCATCGCCTTTTTGAGGTTCTCGTCGATCTTGTCGAGGAAGCCTGTTGTCGACAGCCATTTCTGATTGTCGCCAACGAGCAGCGCAAGATCCTTCGTCATGAAGCCCGCTTCGACTGTGTCGACGCAAACCTTCTCGAGCGTGCTGGCGAATTTCGCGAGATCGGCGTTGTTATCGAGCTTGGCACGATGTTGCAGGCCGCGCGTCCAAGCGAAGATCGACGCGATCGAGTTCGTCGAGGTTTCCTTACCCTTCTGGTGCTCGCGATAGTGGCGCGTCACGGTGCCGTGAGCGGCTTCCGCTTCCACCGTCTTGCCGTCTGGCGTCATCAGCACCGAGGTCATCAGGCCGAGTGAACCGAAGCCCTGCGCCACGATGTCGGACTGCACGTCGCCATCGTAGTTTTTGCAGGCCCAAACATAACCGCCCGACCATTTCAGAGCCGAGGCGACCATGTCGTCGATGAGGCGGTGCTCATAGACGATGCCGACAGCGTCGAACTTGCCCTTGAACTCGTTGTCGAAGATCTCTTGGAAGATGTCCTTGAAGCGGCCGTCATAGGCCTTCAGGATCGTGTTCTTCGTCGAGAGATAGACCGGGTATTTGCGCTCGAGGCCGTAATTGAAGGAGGCGCGGGCGAAATCGCGGATCGAATCGTCGAGGTTGTACATCGCCATGGCGACGCCTGCGGACGGGAATTTGAAGACTTCCTTCTCAATCACCGTGCCGTCTTCACCTTCGAACTTAATCGTCATGCGGCCCTTGCCGGGCACTTTGAAATCGGTGGCGCGATACTGGTCGCCAAAGGCGTGGCGGCCGACGACGATCGGCTGCGTCCAATGCGGCACGAGGCGTGGCACGTTCTTGCAGATGATCGGCTCACGGAAGATGACGCCGCCCAGAATGTTGCGGATCGTGCCGTTGGGCGACTTCCACATGTCTTTCAGGTTGAATTCCTTCACGCGGGCTTCGTCCGGCGTGATGGTGGCGCATTTCACCCCGACGCCGACCTTCTTGATCGCGTTGGCGGCATCGACCGTCACCTGATCGTTGGTGGCGTCGCGGTACTCAACCCCGAGATCGAAATATTGGAGGTCGATATCGAGATAGGGGTGGATCAGCTTGTCGCGGATGTAGTGCCAGATGATACGGGTCATCTCGTCGCCGTCGAGTTCGACGACCGGATTTGTGACCTTAATCTTCGCCATGTCTTTCAAGCCTTCTCTCTAGATCCCCCGGGGCCCGTCCCATCCGACGGAATGCCCCCATGGGCGGGCCGTGTAGCATGGCCTAGCCCGCTTCGCTACCGCGCCTTTTGGCGGTAATTTCTTCGAAGTTTTTCAGGACATGCGCAGAGGTAGGGTACAAAAATGGTCTCTTGATGCGATCTGCTTAAGTATTCTTGCCGATGAAGCGATGTCCTCATAATGTCTCGCTTCAGTAACAAGGGGAATTCCATGGCAGCGGCAGCGGTCGCTCTCGATCGCGTCACCATCGCCTATCCCAATGGGTATGAGGCCGTCACAGCCGCCGATCTCGTGGTCGGGGAGGGGGAGTTCGTCTCCCTCGTCGGGCCGACGGGTTGCGGGAAATCGACCCTGCTAAATGCCGCCGCCGGGTTGATCGCGCCTGCCGCGGGCGCAGTGCGGATCTTTGGGGCGCCGCTTGCGGGGCTTAATCGGCAGGCCGGTTATCTCTTCCAGCAAGATGCGCTGATGCCGTGGAAGAATGCCGCTGACAATGTCGCAATTGGGCTTGAGGCGGCCGGGGTGCTGCGCAAGGAAGCGCTCGAGCGCGCCCATGTCTGGCTGACAAAGGTGGGCCTCAAGAGTTTCGGCGACCGCTACCCGCACCAACTCTCCGGCGGCCAGAAGAAGCGCGTCGCCATGGCGCAAATGCTGATCCGCGACCCGAAGATTTTGTTGATGGACGAGCCCTTCGGGCCGCTCGACGCGCAGACGCGGCAGATCATGGGCAATCTCTTGCTCGACCTGTGGGCGGCGGACAAAAAGGCGCTGATCTTCGTCACGCATGATCTTGAAGAGGCGATTGCGTTGTCCGACCGCGTTGTCATCATGTCTTCAGGGCCGAAAGCGCGCATCATCGGCGACCATCGCATCGATCTGCCAAGGCCGCGCAATGCGCTTGATATCAGGCTCGATCCGCACTTCCATGAAATCCAACAAAAAATCTGGGCACAGCTGCGCGAAGAAGTGATCAAAGCCTATGGGGATGCCGCATGATTGCGCGTCCCAAACTGATCGCTTTGCAAATTCTTGTTGCCTTTACGCTGGTCGGCATCTGGTATGTCGGTTCGTCCGTGCCGATTTTTGGGACGTATTTTTTACCGAAATTCTTTTTCTCGACGCCGCAAGATGTGTTTTGGCGGATCGTAAAGATGTTTTCGGGCACGACCATCTGGCGCCATATCGGCATCACGCTGACGGAAACGATGCTGGCTTTCGTGATCGGTTCGATTGCTGGCGTCGTGTTTGGTTTCTGGTTTGCACGCAAGCCACTCGTGGCCGCCGTGTTCGATCCTTATTTGAAAATGGCGAATGCTCTGCCGCGTGTCGTGCTGGCGCCAATCTTCATGCTGTGGCTCGGGCTTGGTATTTGGTCGAAAGTGGCGCTTGGCGTCACGCTCGTATTTTTCATCGTCTTCTTCAACGTCTATCAAGGTGTGAAGGAGGTGAGCCCCGTAGTTCTCGCCAATGCGCGGATGTTGGGACTCAATGAGCGGCAATTGTTCCGCCATGTCTATTGGCCATCCGCGTTGAGCTGGATGTTCTCATCGCTACATACATCCGTCGGCTTCGCGCTCGTCGGCGCGGTCGTGGGTGAGTATCTGGGGGCCGCAGCTGGATTGGGTTATCTCATCCATGAGGCCGAGGGCGTGTTTGACGTGACGGGCGTATTTGCTGGCATGGCGATTCTTGCCGCTTTCGTTCTGGTGGTGGATGCTGTGGTGACGCAAATCGAAAAGGCACTTCTGGTCTGGCGGCCGGAAGCAACACAAAAAGGCTAAGGGGGAGTGAGATTCATGACAATGATCAGACGGAGTTTTATCGCGGCTGCAACAGCTCTTGCGCTGGGTGGCACGGCGATGGCGCAGGCGCCGGAAAAGAAAGACGTGAAGCTTGGCGTCGGCGGCAAGGCGCTTCTCTATTACCTGCCGCTGACGGTGGCCGAAAAGAAAGGCTTCTTCACCGAACAGGGACTGAATGTCGAAATTTCTGATTTCGCCGGTGGCGCAAAATCGTTGCAGGCTTTGATTGGCGGTTCAGTCGATGTGGTAACCGGTGCCTATGAGCATACAATTCGTATGCAGGCGAAGGGGCAGGACATCGTTGCGGTCGTCGAGCTTGGTCGGTTTCCTGGCATTGCTGTAGGCGTAAAGGCAGACAAGGCGGGCAATTACAAGACGCCAGCCGATTTCAAAGGCATGAAGATCGGTGTGACCGCGCCGGGTTCTTCAACAAACATGTTGATGAATTTCGTGCTCGCGAAATCGGGACTCTCATCCTCCGATGTGTCTTATATCGGCGTCGGCTCGGCAGCCTCGGCCGTTGCGGCAGTGAAGAAGGGTGAGATTGATGCGATTTCCCATCTCGAACCCGTCCTGTCGATGTTGGAACGGGGTGGTGACATCAAGATCGTTATCGATACGCGCACGGAAAAAGGCACGGTCGATTTGTTTGGTGGCTCGAACCCTGCCGCGGTTCTCTACATGAAACGTGATTTCATGCAGAAGAATCCGAATACGGTGCAGGCGCTCACGAATGCGCTCTACAAAGCACTTGTCTGGATCAATAAGGCCACGCCGGAAGAGATTGCTGCCGTCGTCCCGCAAGAATATCTCTTGGGCGATAAGGATCTCTACATTCTCGCGGTGAAGAATTCGAAGCCGACCTATTCCCAGAACGGCATCGTTTCGGCGGCTGGCATGAAGAGCACGAACGATATGCTGGTGCAGTTCGATGAAGAGATGAAGAACGCTAAAATCGATCTGTCTAAAACCTTTGATGACCGCTTTGCCAAGAAAGCGGCTGAAACGATCAAATAATGCCCGGTGCTGGAACGGATACATCACGACCGGCCCGCGAAGGCGGGCCGGTCATTATTTTAGTTGAACCGCAATTAGGCGAAAACATTGGCATGGCGGCGCGTGCCATGGCGAATTTCGGCTTAACGGAAATGCGGCTCGTACGACCGCGTGGAAATTGGAAGCATCAGAAAACGATGGCGACAGCGGCCAATGCGGGTTTCGTCGTCGATGCCGCGCAAGTGTTCCCGGATCTGAAATCGGCGATTGCCGATCTGCAATTCGTCTATGCGACAACAGCGCGCGAGCGCGGGCAGGGCAAACCTGTGGTGGGCCCGCAAGAGGCGGGCATGGCGATGGCCACGCGGCTCGCTGCGAATGAAAAAATCGGCGTGCTGTTTGGGCGCGAGCGCACGGGCCTCGAGAATGACGATATTGCGGCGGCGGATGAAATTCTGACATTCCCAGTCAATCCGCGCCACGCTTCGCTTAATCTGGCGCAAGCTGTGTTGCTGACAGGCTATGCATTCGCGCAGGGTACGGCGATGCCGCTGCCATTCGCGCGCAAGGAGACATGGCCGCCGGCGGATCGCGAGACGGTGCTCTCTTTCTTCGAATATCTTGAGGACGTCTTGGCGGAGCGCGGATTTTTCCGCCCTGCTAACAAGAAGCCGGTGATGAGCCGCAATCTGCGCAACATCTTTCATCGCATCGGCATGAGCGAGCAGGACGTCCGCACGCTGCGGGGCATGGTGGTGCGTTTGGTGGAAGGCCCGCGCGAACCGCAGACCAAGAAGCGGAGGGGGCCGAAGCAGCCGCCGAAAGGCTGGAAGGGTGAGGTTGGGGGGTAGGCTCGGTTGGCCACCCTGTCGGTTCTTGATTGACGCGTTGCCTTGCGGCGAACCGGTTCCCACTTCGCCGGACAACGTTAGGGGGGCGATTCACCCCTCGGTAACCTTTTGGGCGGATAGTGTGCTTGTCATGCGTGTCGATCTTCTGGCCGGAACCCTGTATCAGGCGGGCACGGTACCGCCCATGAAACAGCATCCGACTGTTCTCGTTTTCGATTCCGGCCTTGGAGGCCTGACCGTCTTCCGCGAAGCGGTGAAGGCGCGCCCCGATGCGCGCTTTATCTATGCCGCCGACGATGCGGCCTTTCCCTATGGCCGGTTCGATGAAGCCTCCCTCGTCATCCGCATTTTGACCGTCATGGAGCGGTTGATCGGGCATAATGCGCCCGATCTCGTGGTGGTGGCCTGCAATACCGCTTCGACGATTGCTCTGCCGGCATTGCGGGCGCGGTTTGCCGTCCCTTTCGTTGGAACAGTACCAGCCGTGAAACCCGCCGCTGAAGCGTCTCAATCCCGGCTGATCTCGGTCCTCGGCACCCCGGGGACGGTGAAGCGGGAATATACGGCTGCGCTGATCCGTGAATTCGCCGCCGGTTGCGAGGTGACGCTTGTGGGCGCGCCGCGCCTTGCAGCATTGGCCGAAGCGGCCTTGCGGGGCGACGCGGTTACCGATGCCGATCTCTTGACCGAGATTGCACCTTGCTTCGTCGAGAAGGGCGGACGCCGGACCGATGTCGTGACGCTGTCGTGCACCCATTACCCGCTGTTGCACGACCGGCTTGAAAGGCTGGCACCTTGGCCGGTTCGGTGGATCGATCCGGCCCCGGCGATCGCGCGGCGTATGGCAAGCCTGATGACGCCGATCACGGCATCCGACCCGGCCCCCGAAGCGCTCGCCGTTTTCACCGGGGGAGACATGGCCGCTGGCGGGCTCGGCCCGGTTCTGAAGCGGTTCGGCCTTGCCACCATGACGGTCGATCCGCTCCCACTGCATTGACGCCTCGTGCACCACCGCCTTAGATCGAAGACGCAATGGCTCGATCTCGGGGGAGGGATTCATGCGCCGTTTGTTGGCCCTTGTGGCGGCTTTCTCGTTCGTTGTTCCCGTTGCGGCGCAGGATTCTTATCCCGATCGTCCTTTGACCATGATCGTACCCTTTGCCGCAGGTGGTACATCCGATGTCATTGCGCGTTTAATTGCCGAACAACTTGGAACGGTGCTTGGCCAGCGCATCGTCAATGAAAACGTCGCGGGCGCGGGTGGCGCGACCGGGCTAACGCGGGCCGCAAAATCCAAGCCCGATGGCTATACGATTGCCATCGGCAATGTAGGCACTAATGCTGCCGCCTATACGATCTATCCCGATCTGCAGTATTCGCCTGCATCCTTCACGCCGGTGGGTCTGGTCGCCAAAACCGTCCCGGCCATCGCCATCAAGAAGGATCTGCCGGTTACCAATACTCAGGCCTTTATCGCCTTTGCGAAGGCCAATCCGGGCAAGTTGACCCTTGGCCACGCGGGTGTAGGCTCATCCAACTACATCATTTGCAAGCAGTTTCTGACTGCCGCCAAGATCGAAGTGACGTTGATGGGATATCGCGGCGCGGGGCCCGCACTGAACGATCTCATCGCCGGGCATATTGATGGGGTGTGTGACACGGCCACCTCGCTTTCCGCTGCGATCCAAGCCAGCACCGTGCGTGGGCTCGTGGTTGCGACGGCTAGGCGCCTGCCGACCCTGCCAGATGTTCCGACCGCCAATGAAGCAGGCCTGCCCGAGTTCCAAGGCGAAGGATGGAACGCCATCTTCGTACCGCAAGACACACCAGCGCCAGTCCTTGCGAAGCTGACGGCGGCGCTGCGCAAGGCTTCAGAAAACGCGGAATACCGCAAGCGGATCGGCGATCTGTCTGCCGTTGTGGCTGTGCCTGAGGAGCAGGACACTGCCTTCGTCACCCGTCTCGTCGGGCAAGAGGTCGAAAAGTACCGAAAGCTCCTCACAGAGCCTGGGAAATAACCCGTTTCGGTTGACAGGGCTGGGGCTTACCCCTAGAAACCGCCCCACAGAGGCGGGGCGCAAGCTCCGCCCTTGTGTTTAACGCACCCGTGACTGTCCATTCGCGTGGCCGGTCTGTCGCCGGGGAGACCCGGAAGAGGAGGGCGCGTTCCTCAACCTTTTTGACACTTAACGAGGAACAGCGATGTCAAAGCGCGTCCAGGCCAAGTACAAGATCGATCGCCGTATGGGCGAGAACATCTGGGGCCGTCCGAAATCTCCCGTCAATCGCCGCGAATACGGCCCCGGCCAGCACGGCCAGCGCCGCAAGGGCAAAATGTCTGACTTCGGCACGCAGTTGCGCGCCAAGCAGAAGCTCAAAGGCTATTACGGCAACATCTCCGAGAAGCAATTCCGCGGCTATTACGAAGAAGCGCTGCGCCTCAAGGGCGACTCGGGTGAAAACCTCATCGGTCTGCTCGAGCGCCGTCTCGATGCCGTCGTGTATCGCGCGAAGTTTGTGGCGACCGTTTTCGCTGCCCGCCAGTTCGTCAATCACGGCCACATCCGCGTGAACGGCAAGCGCGTCAACATCGCTTCTTATCAGGTGAAGCCGGGCGACGTGATTGAAGTGAAGCAGGCATCGAAGCAACTCGCAGTCGTTCTTGAAGCCAATGCGCTCGCAGAGCGCGATGTGCCGGATTACATCGAAGCTGACCACAACAAGCAGACGGCGAAGTTCGTCCGTGTGCCGACACTCGCCGATGTGCCCTATGCTGTGCAGATGGAACCGTCGCTCGTCGTCGAATTCTATTCGCGCTAAAAACTTCCATCCTAGATTTCGCGATCTGGGATTTGGGCATCGTCAAAGGCGTCAACATGATTTCATGTTGACGCCTTTTTTGTTACGCGCGCGTTACACAGAACAAAATATGAACTATTTTAAAATCGGTTGAATTTGTTTTGTTGAATGGCTTGGGCGCACACGCGATTGCACACGTTTGTTACACAGCCAGCGGAAAGCCGTCGGAACGATTTCGGGCGATTTCGGGTCGGGCGGTGGCGTCGTTCACCAACGCTCCACCGAAGGCCTCAGATCAAGCTCAAAGGTCCATGCATCCCGAGGCTGCTGGTGAAGCCACCAATAGGTTTCAGCGATGTGGTCTGGGTGCAGAATGCCATCGGGTCCTGCCGCTCTCACCACTTCAGCAAAATGCTCCCGTGCGAAATTGGTATCGATCACGCCATCAATCACGACGTGAGCAATATGAAGTCCTTGGGGACCCAGTTCACGTGCCATCGACTGAGCGAGTGCGCGTAAGGCTGCTTTTCCGCCTGCAAATGCAGAATAACCCGCACCGCCTCGAAGACTGGCAGTGGCGCCTGTAAAGATGATGGTACCACGCCCTCGCGATTGCATGACGCGGGCTGCTTCGCGCCCCACAAGAAACCCTGCCATGGCGCACATTTCCCAGACCTTGAAGTATTTTTGAGCTGTCGTTTCGAGGATAGGAAAGCGCACATTACCGCCGACATTAAAGATCACGGCTTCAATAGGGCCGATATCTGTTTCAACCTGATTAAAGAATTCAATGACTTGATCCTCACGGCGGGCATCCAGGCCATAGGCATGGGCCTGACCACCTTGTGCTGTGATCTCCTCAATAAGTGAGTTAAGCGCATCTTTGCTGCGCCTTGCTACGCAGACCGAGAAGCCCTCCCGCGCAAAGCGGCGAGCTACGGCAGACCCAGTGGCATCGCCTGCGCCGATGACGCAACAAACGGATTTACAAGACATAATGGCCTCCCGTGCTCTGGATTTAGTTGAAGAGGATAGGGGTCGCGGTGTCAAATAAGTTAGACTCTTTGCTTGCTGAAAAGCGGAAGGCACAATTCGTCATCGCTCGGACGACATTGGGTCTGAAGCGGCATTCTCTGGCTCAATTTATTCGCTGTGCGGCAAGCGTTGTTAGTCGCAGTCAATTGGATCTATCAACTGTGGTGAAGCATGACTGGTAAAGTTATTCCTTTTCCGCGTGATCTGCTCGAGCGAAGGGCGCTACGCGTCTTGCATGCCCGCCATAAACCGATGAGCGGGGGCTACTCGGCAAAAGAGATTGAATGGGCTCTTGTTGTGGTGCGCCAAATGGATCCTCGGCACCCCTTATTGGACGAAAACGAGCGGAGCCAAGCTGAAGTAAAGCTCCTCATCTAAAGCGGTGGAGGCACAGATCAGGTGCTGTTAAAAAAAAACTTTCTCCGATTTCTAGGAGACATCAGGTTCAACAGTATGATCATGCTGTTGAGGTCCTGAAACGCCGCATGTTTCGTAGCTCTGGCTATTCGCAAGAACAAATCCAGCAGGCGGTTGACTTCCTTCGTCAACATGATCCTGAGCATCCGCTTCTGCGCTATAGCGAGCGTTAGCAGGTATTGGAAAGGATCTAAGGGGTTTGTAAGGTTATATTTTCGTTGGTCCGCGCTTGAATGGACCGGCGATACTTGTCATCGAAAATACATTGCGTTAAGTTGATAAGGTAATTTTGGTTAAAACATTGATGGCTTGGGTATTCATTTCCGCAAAGCGCGATCAGGGTTCTCCCAAAATTCGGAACGATGTGCTTCTCGTAACTGAGCAGCATGTCCTGGGTTATATGATAAGAAAAGGTAGCAAAGATGATCAAGGGTACCGTTAAATTCTACAATACTCAGAAGGGCTTTGGTTTTATCAAGCCAGATGATGGAACCACTGATGTATTCGTTCATGCTACAGCTCTTGAGCGTGCTGGATTGCGTGGACTGAATGAAGGGCAAAAAGTTATGTTCGACACAGCCCAAGATCGCCGTTCGGGTAAAATGGCGGTAAACAATATTCAAGAAGCATAAGCTGAAACGATCAATCAAAGAATGGCTGCTCTTCGGAGCAGCTGTTTCGCTTTTATTTTCAGCTATGAAAATGAATGATATTATGAGGATGTTGTGATGCGTCATACCGAAGCAGTACATAAGTTTAAATTAAATCAAGTTGTAAATCTTGTACGTGCTCCCTTTTTAACAAAGTCTGGTGCAGCATCATTGAAGTATGAAGTGGTTCGCCTCTTGCCAGCCGATACGAATGGTGAGATTTCATATCGCATAAAATATGGAACAGAAGAGCTGGCTGTCCGCGAACATGAAATCAAAGCTTAAGAATAGTTGCCTAGACCAAAGCTAGCTATTCATCAGATATCAAAACTTAGACGGAGTTAAATAATGAGTAATCAAGAACGTGTTGCCGTGTTCATCGATGGTGCCAATCTTTACGCAGCCACAAGGTCACTAGAATTCGATATCGACTACCGCAAGATGCTGGCCGAGATGAAAAGCTGGGGTCGCCTCATTCGTGTATTTTACTACACAGCGATTGTAGAAGATGAAGAATACTCTTCTATCCGTCCTCTGTTAGATTGGCTCGATTATAATGGCTTCACTGTCGTGACTAAAAACGCCAAGAGCTACACCGACGATACGGGTCGTCGTAAGATCAAAGGCAATATGGACATCGAGCTAGCTGTTGATGCTTTAGAATTAGCGCCGCGCATCGATCATGCTTATATCTTCTCAGGAGATGGCGACTTTACACGCGTCGTTCATGCCATGCAGCGTAAAGGTGTGCGTGTGTCTGTGGTGTCGACGCTTGCCACACGTCCGCCGATGATCGCTGATGAACTTCGTCGTCAAGCTGATGAGTTCATCGATATCAAGCATTTGGTGGATAAGATCGGTCGTGATCCTGAAGCCCGTGCTGAGCGCATGCGAAAGCGTGCTGAAGCGGAAGCTGATGCTGACGGTGAATAATAATTTATTTTATCGACTTTGAAATAGGCGGTCTCGTGTCGCCTATTTTATTTAAAGCATATGAAAGTTCGATCTATGATCTTGGGTCACAGCATACCAGGCGATGAACCCGCATATGATCCCTAGTGCTATTATTAGCACGGCTAGTGTGTAATGGCGTCTTGTCTCTTCCATCCAAGCCAAATGCAGAAATAGCTAAAATTGTTCCCGCTAAGTTTGAGGTTCATGCCCCCAAGCAGAGATTGATGCCTGCTCTTATGTCAATATTTTTAATAACGTGCATTCGTATTCAAAATGGTTCATAGTTTGTTCGTTCATGGAGATATTTATGAGTGTTTTTCTTGTTGTTCTTAATGGTGGCTTAGGCGCTATCCTTGGATCTGCTATCTTTAATTCGTACCTAATAGGTGGAGCCACAGGTGTCGCTATAATGCTATTTTTTGGTTATCTCATCAGCGATTAACCCAGTTCTCCGTTCAAACTCTCAAAATTGGATTAGCCGTCTTGCTCTGCGTCCGCTTTGACACAAACGTTTTTGCGAAAGCGACGAGTGGAGCGATTTCGCAATGCGACATCAATATTTGGGTCAGCTAACGAAAGACCAATTTTACAGTTCATTTCCAAGGTGCCTATCATGACCGGCGCATCGTTTGGGACAGAGATGGCACACGCGAAGGATCAGGTTTCCATCGCAGACGGGCCGATGACGCTCTATCGGCGTGATTATGTTAAAGACCCCACATGGCAATGTCATATTCAGGTTAATGGCCACCGAGGCTATATCCGTAGGACGACAGGGCAGAAGGATTTGGCAAAGGCCGAACAGGCGGCTTGGCAGATCCTGGGTGAGCTCAATCAAAGGACCAGCCAGAACCTGCCTTTGAAGAACAAGAACTTCATGGAAGTGGCGACGAGCTTTCTCAGGGATGCCGAGACAAGGCACAGAGAGGGAAGAACCAGTGAAGGCCGCTTCCTGGTGGTTCAGGGAACACTCAAACGGTACCTGATCCCTTACTTCGGCAGGAAGGAGATCACGCTCATTCAAAAGAAGGAGCTGATGGAATACCGGAAGTGGCGACAGGACTATTGGATCACAGGACCGGGGAAGGGCGAACGGAAGAAGCGGATTACGCCCACGACTGCCACTCTCAAACAGGAATGGAGCGTGCTCAGAGGGGTCTTTACCCACGCCATTGAGATGGACCTCGTCTCACCCCTGATCCTCGCCAACCTCAAACACGATAAGATCAGGATCAATAAGAGGCCTGCCTTTACGTCTGAGGAATACAAGCGCCTCTATGAGTTCATGCGGGGATGGGTGAAGAAGTCAGACCATCCCAAGATCCAAAACGACCGAGCACTTCTCCGAGACTACGTCCTGATCATGGCCAATTCAGGCATGCGGAAGGGGGAAGCCCGCATCCTCAAATGGCGGGATGTGAATAGCTACACCAATGAACACGGGGAATGGGTAACCCTCAGGGTCAAGGGCAAGACCGGGGAGAGGCTCGTGGTCTGCCAGCCCGGGACCGAGCGGTATTTCAACCGGCAGCGCAAAAGGGGCTTCAGGACCGATCCTGAGGACTATGTCTTCTGCCACAAGGACGGCTCTCCCATTGCCGACTGGACCAGCTTCTCATCCCTGATCAAGGCTGCAGGGTTTGAGAGGGACACCAACGGCAACAAGTGCAGCATCTATAGCCTCTGCCACACCTATGCGACCTTGAGGCTTCAGGACGGCACCAACGTCTATTGGCTCAAGCAGAACATGGGCACGTCAGGGACCATGATCGAGCGCCATTATGGCCAGACCAGGGTCCTCGTGGGCATTGAGCATGAGACCGCGCGGCGTAGAAGAGCCCTAGCGACTCCTGCTAGGCTTTCCTCTGTGACTTCTCCTGGGGATCCCGTGCCGGACGGGGCAGTGGATCCTACCCCCGCCCTTCAGGGAGACGAAGACTAATGCCGCACTACAAGGCGATCGTTCTGCTTAAAGCCAAGAACGCAGAAACCAGCAATACAATTCCGATTACCATCCATGCAAATAATGCGATCCACGCCAAGGCAATCCTTCAGGATCAATACGGCGAGGGATCAGTGAAAGAAGTCAAGCGAAATGACACGCCGCCCAAATACGTTAGAGCCAGTCGATAAAATTGCAAGAATAGACTTTTACCTGATTTTATATTCATGCGATTGATCATAAATTCATGCAATTCATACAATCTCAAAAAATATTTTCTAATAATCTAAAAGGCGCGTTATGGATGATCGCGTCAATGGCTGCCTTTACCCTTGAGGATGCTCTTATCAAGCAATTAAGCAAAGAGCTTCCGCTAAGCGAAGTTCTCATTATATTTGGTTTTTCAGGAGTAATAATATTTGCTCTTCTTCTCAAGCATCACAATCTGCCCTTCATAAATCCAAATGCAAGTCTAGTCATAATTGGCGTGCGGGCCTTATTTGAGCTTATCGGCCGGATTTTCTATTTCCTGGCAATTGTCATGACCAGCTTGTCATCAGCAACAATTATCTTACAAGCCACGCCGATCATTGTCGTAATTGGAGCTTATTTCTATTTTCGGGAGAAGATTAGCCCAACTCGTTGGTTAGCGGTATCATTGGGTTTGCTTGGTGTTATTGTTGTCGTCAACCCATCAGCGGACGATTTTTCTCTGGCGTCAGTCTTTGCTGTCATTGGTATTATTGGCTTTGCCGGACGGGATCTTCTTAGTCGAGCGACAGCAGGATCATTACATGAGTTTCAGTTGGGAGTTTATGGATATGTGGTTATTATGATTTCTGGATTACTTTATAGCTTCTTTGATGTCCGATTATTTTCTGTCCCATCATTGAATGCTTCTTTTCTCATATCATTGGTTATTCCCATCGGGCTTTTTGCTTATCTCAGTCTTACCAAAGCGATGCGAACAGGTGATGTCGGGGCTGTAACGCCGTTTCGCTACACAAGGCTTATATTTGGTGTTGGAATAGCTGCAATCTTCTTTAAAGAACAAATAACAGTTCAAGTTTTGATTGGATGCTTAATCATAATCATGTCGGGACTGATGATTGCATGGAGCGCTCGCAGCAGGCCATCAAATATTACTAAATAGGGGCATTCGTATCAGCAAAATTGATCCCAAGACTAATGTGCCTATGATGCAATATAGTTCTCCTGAAAAGCCCACAGCACCCACGCCGCCAAAGGCACCCACTTTAAGCAAAGCGCCTGTCAAACCCAAAGCCAAGATGATCAAGCCATTGCCGCCCGATAAGGCCATGGTGGCAAGCCTACGTCAGCAGATTGAGCGGATGCGGGAAAAGATCAAAAGGGTCCAGCAATATAACCAGTAGTCAGAGGGCCCGCAGTTACGGCTAGTCCGCATTATGCGAACTAGCCGATTTCATATTCCGTCAGAATTACGGCCGATGAACAACACATAGTTTGTTGCCATCAGGATCCCGCAGATATGCAAGATAAATCGGTCCTGTGTCACGTTGACGAGGACCGGGCGGATCCTCAATTGAGATGCCACCATTATCAATGCCAGCTTTGTGCCAGCCGTAGACCTGATCGGAATTGTCGACGGTAAATCCAATGGTTCCGCCGTTAGCGCCTGTAGCGGGCTTTCCGTCAAGCGGCTTAGTAATGATAAGCCTACCTCCACGATGGGCATAGATCAGACGATCCTTTGCATCACGCGTTGCTGCCGGCCCACCGATTGCGGCGAAAAGTGCATTATAAAATCTCTCTGACTTATCAATGTCGTTACTTCCCAGCATAATATGACTGAACATGAGTTACTTTCCTTCTGAAGACGGCCAGATAGTACGGTTAGCATTACGTAGTTCTGCTGTATAGATTTTGAATCGAAATCAGAGGGGCACAAACTGCTGTCCAGCCCCCTTGCTATGGACTAGTGATTTGGCCGTTCTCTAGGAATTTTTCGGGTGCGGGAGGACGCATACGCAGGGCCTGATGAGGCCTGATTTGATTATATTGTTTGAGCCATTGATTGATGAAGGTTCGGCCTTAAGGCCTAGATCCGACACCACCACCCTAAGACAAGACTCCTCATCATTAGTGACAGCCCATTTGATGGGATTGCAACCAAGGCGGCTGGCATACCTTTCCTAGCAGTGTACACGGGCAAGTATGATTGGTCAGCCTTCCATGGCAGTGAGGTCATCGCCGTGATCGTTACGTTGGCTGAAGGCTATGAGACGATTTTGGCTACTATGGCGGGTGAGGCGCTTAAACCGAGCGCCTTCTAGACTATAAATCGCGCAGAACAGCTAGCCCTATCATCCTGATCAACATTGCTGCACTGGGTCTCTCATCAGCCTATATACTGATGATGTTTGGTCTAATGTAGATTAACCCCTTTGTTACCAGGGTGGCTAAGACAATAAAAAAGACTTGCTGCAGAGCAGCAAGTCTTCATAGATAATTTCGATAAATCTTAGAAGGTAGGAAGTTCTGGCTGTGGAATACCAAGCGTTTCTTCAGAAATAGCGTTTAGCTGACCATTTGTTTTAATGGTGTAGATAAACGTATTTAGCCATTGTAAGAGTTCGGTGGCATCGCGGCGAACCCCAATACCAAAATGCGCCCTAGATAGAGTAATTTTATTCTCGTAATCTGCTCCGGGGCGAAGTTTATTAAGCTGGCTGGGTACCAGAAAGCCCGTTGCAATAGCGTCGACCTGGCCTGACATGAGCGCCTGATTGATGCTGCCATCATCTTCAAACCGTTGGATTGTTGCGGACGAAGGAGCTGTCTTAACAATCATTGGTTCTGCTACGCCTGTGCGAACAACAGCAATCCGCTTACCCGCAAGATCTGCCGGTGTTTTAATAGCGGCAGCTTTCGGCGCTACGACTGTAAACTCAAGTGCTGCATAGGGAATTGTAAATGCAACGGTTTGGGCTCTTTCGGCCGTGATTGATAAGGTTGAAACGACAATATCAGCACGCTTAGCGACAAGAGTTGGAATACGAGAAGCGCTCGAAACTGGAACAATTTCAAGCTGTACGCCTAAGGATTTAGCAATCGCTTCTGCGATCTTAAAATCATAGCCACCTGGTTTATTATCCTTGTCCATCGTTCCGTAGGGGGGGTTAGCGCTATCAAAAGCAACGAGTATTTTGCCACGAGATTTGATTTCATCGATTGTTTGCGCATCAGCTTTAGGCGGTGAAAATAATCCCAATACTGCAGTGAATGCAATTAATGCTATCGCCTTCATAGTCGTCCTCCGTGAGTTTTGTTTCGAATTGATGGAATTCCAGAGAAATGCGTAGTAAACTCTCAAACTTGCCTACCTCCTCATCATCATCTGATCACTTTTGACAGAAAAGAACGAAATTCTTCCGTATTCGGATTTTCAAAGACTACTTTAGGGTCGCCCTTTTCCCAAATCTTACCATCATGCATAAAAATTATTTGACTACCTGAACGGCGCGCAAATGCCATTTCATGGGTCACAAGAATCATTGTTCGATTTTGGGAGGCAAGCTCCTCCAGGACATAAACAACCTCACTTTTTAGCTGAGGATCTAGCGCCGAAGTAATTTCGTCAAATAATAAAAGAACAGGTTCCATTGCAATCGCTCGTGCAATTGCTGCACGTTGTTGTTGGCCGCCCGAAAGTCGTCCCGGATACTGACGCGCTTTATCCGATAATCGAACAGATGACAAAGCACGATGTGCCCGTTCTAGTGCCTCGGACTTAGCTAAACCTTTCCCACGAACGAGGCCAAGTGTTATATTTTCTTCAACCGTTAGATGCGGAAACAAATTGAAGCTTTGGAACACAATGCCAACATCGCGATGCAGCTGCTGCAAGCAGCGTTTATCTTGAACGACGGGCATTCCGTTTACCTGGATATCTCCCTTATCAATTGTCTCAAGACCATTGATGCAGCGGAGCAATGTGCTTTTTCCAGATCCACTGCGGCCAACGATGGACAATATTTCGCCTGTTTGTACTTCGAGATCAATGTCTCTTAGTACCTTATGGTTCCCGAAGGATTTAGATACCTTGCGTAATGCCACGAGCGACATCAAAGCGCCTTTCGAGAGTTTTTCCTAAGCGAGATAATGGCCAGCATATAAGAAAGTAGAGGACCGCCACAATTGGAAAAATCGTCATCGGTTGAAAGGTGACATTCGTCATCAATTGCCCTGCTCTTGTTAATTCAACAAAGCCAATAATTGAAGCAACAGATGTTCCTTTTATGAGTTGAACAAGAAACCCTACGGTTGGTGGAACCGCAATCCGAAATGCTTGGGGTAAAATAACAAAGCGCAATTGATCAAAATAATTAAGTGCAATGCATTCAGCGGATTCCCATTGCTGCCTTGGTATAGATTGTATTGCACCTCGCCAGATCTCACCTAAATAAGCTGCGGCGTATAGTGTAAAAGCAAGTGAGACAGCTGTCCATGCGTCAATCTTGAGATTCAACAAAACGGAAAATCCATAATAAGCGATGAACAATTGTATTAAGAGTGGGGTTCCTTGAAACAATTGTATATAGCCAATGGATAAAAAACGGAGAACCGGCCAACGACTAATACGGGCAAGAGCTATAAGAAAGCCAAAAAGAATACCGCCCGTAAAAGCTATCAAAGACAAAAGGACAGTCCAACGAAGACCTGCAAGAAGAAAGATGAATTCGGAAAACCCAAACGTCCGCATCTTAGTGTGCCTTTCCCCGAACAAAATAAAGCCAATAAAAAGTGTTTAAGGCTGATTTAAGGAGTATCGCCATAGCAAGATACATTCCAGCAGCAACAAAATAAAATTCAAATGATCGAAAAGTTTGGGACTGTAGCGAGTTAGTAATTGCTGTTAACTCTGTTGCGGATATCGCCGACACAACACTCGATCCTAGCAATAAAATAATAATTTGGCTCGAAAGGGATGGATATACAACCTTGATGGCCTGGTAGAGTACGATATGCCTAAAAATAGATACGCGATGCAAACCGAGTGATTTTCCTGCTTCTATTTGTCCGCGCTGAACCGCTTCTATGCCTGACCTCAAGATCTCAGTTGCATATCCGCCAAAACTGGTTGAAAGGCCGATTACAGCAGCTTGATCAGCGGACAGGCGTAGGCCAATGGCAGGTAGGAAAAATAGAGGACAAATAATTGTACGAGAAATGGGGTATTTCTGATGATCTCGACATAAGTCTCAATCGCCATGCGAACAGGGCGTGAGCCTGTTGCACCAAGAAAGACGCAAATAATAGCAAGGGAAAGGCCGCCTACCGTACCTAAGGATGTCATCCAAAGTGTATTCCATGCGCCATAGAGTAAAAGAGGCGCATGGTCAGCCACAATCCCAAATTGAAAGACATATTTCATGCGAATTCCCTTTAGGATCGAACTCTGAACTAAAATTCAGAACCTGTCTCTATCATGTTTAGAACTTCGGTAGATCAACCAGTTTTACGCTAGTATTCTCTTCGTAAATCTTACCCAATGTGCCATCACTGAGCCGTAGCCAGACCCAAGTGTTCAAAAAGTGGAGAAGGTCAAAGTCACCGGGCTTGACGGCTGCGGCAGAATACTCTGTGGCTACCGTAAAAATATTTTCAAGTTGCTTATCGGGATTGCGATCAGCAACGGATTTTGCAATGAATGAAGAAAAGCTTGCACAATCGACCTGTCCAGAAATTAAGGCTTGTATTGTTGCCGCAATATCACAGAAGAGGACAAATTGCGAATCTTTTGGCGTTATTTTGGGGAAAGTATCTTCTTCCAATGTACCACGAGTAATTCCAACCCGTTTTTTCGCGAGATCTTCTGCGCTAGTAATCTTTACACTCGCTGGTGCAGTGAAAATCATAGAGTGCGCGCCGTGTGGGTTCGCAAACATAACCGTCTTGGCGCGGTCAATCGTTATACTGAGAGAAGAAATTGCTACATCAGCGCGGCCGGCAAGAAGAGCTGGAATACGTTGAGCACCGGTATCCTGAACTAATTCTAATTCAACACTAAGGTCTTTCGCTAATTGCTTGGTAGTCGCGATTTCAGAGCCGTCAGGTTGGCCATTCTTGTCAAAAAATCCAAAAGGAGGTGCGGTCACTTCAGCAATAATTCTAATCTTCTTTTCTTTGAGAATTCGATCAATCGTTTGTGCTTGGGCACTTAGTCCTGCAGTCAATGTCAATGCTGCAGCAACGAAGGAACTTAAAATATAGCGTTTCATGATATTCCTCCATGGGCCCAACAAGGCACTCGATATGGTGGGCTGCGTCCTTTATTGAGCGTATGCGTTAGTCCAATTTTGCCTTGTTTCGGATTTTAGTTAAGCCGATTGACAACGTATCCCGTAATAAGCTGATGTCAGTTCCATAACAGAGGCAGCGAAAGCCTAATTTGTGCCATTGCAGGGCGGTCTTTACATCACCCGCTAAAAAACCAGCTGCTTTTTTCGTTTTCTCGCATGCTTTAATAAGAGATTTCACAGCTTTCTTAAATCTTGGGTGTTGAAAATTAGCAGGAATTCCCATGCTATCGGTAAGGTCATAATGACCGAGCCAGCCAACATCGATCCCAGGTACAGAAAGAATTTCTTCAACGTTACCGATACCAGTTTCGGATTCAATTAGAGCAATAACGAGCGTTCTATCATTGGCTTGTTGAATTTTTTCCGAAATGTTGCCGGCGCTATAATCATCGTGAGCGACTGAAAATCCGAGACCTCGGCGCCCTTCGGGACGATAGCGACAAGCGGCAACTATGTCCCGGGCTTGTTCCGCAGTCTCGACCATTGGGACCATGATACCCATAGCTCCAGCATCCAGCACTGGGGCGATTAAATGGTAGGCGCTTCCAGGAACGCGTACGATGGGCACAACAGATGTACCACGAGCGAAAGCAATTTGAGCCTTTATCGTATCAAGGCTTACGCCACTATGCTCCATGTCGAGAATGATGAACTCGCAGCCAGCTTTCTCGGCGATCGGGATGAGGCCTGGTGTAAAGAATTCGAATGCCATGATTCCGAGTGCGCTACCGCCTTTGGCAAGCCGTTGGCGGATAGGATTTGGCCGCATGGAATATGATTTGATTTTAGACATTGCGATGTCTCATCTCTGGAGGCACAGGGATAGTGTAGGTATTAGCGACTTCCGTTAATTGCCGCAGGGTTTCAGCGTCCATTGGGATCCCATCGCGGGTACGAATGGCGTAGGTTTTTTCCTCTAATTCACCTGGGAGGAGGACTTCGCCGTCGGCTTCAATGGGAGGTGACGATTTCGTCCATTTAATCAAGCGGGCAACATCGTCATCAAAGAAATCAGCAGAAAACGTTGAGGGTTCGAAGGCAAGCGTCAACATATTGTTTACAAGACGTGAAGCTGTCGCATTCTCCGGATGGCTACTTGCACCTCCTGATAATGACCCCGCGAGCACTTCACACATAAATGAGAGGCCCGAGCCTTTGTGACCGCCGAAGGGAAATATAGCGCCAGGCGGAGAAGCATAGAAACGATCGGGATCTGTCGTTGGGTGGCCTTGACCATCAATGACGAGACCAGGTTGTAATTGTTCTTTTTTATTCCGGGATATTTGAATTTTACCTTCAGCGACAATCGATGTGGCAATGTCGAGAATGATTGGTGGGCGATTAGGTACCGGAACGCCAGCGGCAATCGGATTAGCTGATAGGCGACGATCACTTCCGCCATGGGGTGCCACTAAAATACCAAACCCTGACGTGTTAACGAAATGGACTGATGTAAGCCCAGCATTAGCCAATTGCTCGGCCCATGCTCCAATTCGTCCAAGATGACCAGAGTTTCGGATAGAAAGCGCACAAAAGCCAACACTTTTGGCCTTTTCAATGGCGCAATTCATGGCCTCCTTCCCAATCACTTGTCCGTATCCAAAATTCCCATCGACAACAGCAAGCGCCGGATTATTCACAATTACTGACATTTTTTGATTAGGAAGCAATTGTCCGTTACGGACCCACTCGATGTATTTTTTGGCTCGGATTGCGCCATGGGAATCATGCCCCTTTAAATTTGCCTCAATCAAATGATCTGAAACGATTTCAGCTTCGTTTTGAGATGATCCGGATGCAGCAAAAAGTTTTGACACAAAATCGTGTAAAATTTGTGCGGGAATATTTCGTGGGGAGTATGCTGTCGTCATTGTGGTTCTCATAAACCATGTTGCATTTCATGCAAGTGAAAGAGCTTTAGCTTGTTTTTCAGGGTGGAGCAGAGTTTAGATCGTGTTTTCCCTTCGTAAGTTTATTGGCGAACTCAATCGCTTCAATCATGCTTTGAGGGTTTGCTATTGATTTTCGTGCAATATCGAAGGCGGTTCCATGATCGACTGATGTGCGGATGATAGGTAATCCAAGTGTGATATTAATTCCACCAAGCTCCGTGAATACGCCAGATTTGGGATCTATTCGAAAGCCGAGGAGCTTGATTGGGATGTGGCCTTGATCATGATACATCGCGATGATTGCATCGAATTGTCCCGCGGCACCTTTCACAAAAACAGTATCCCCCGGATGTGGTCCTGTGACTTCAATCGTTGGATCCTGAATACTTTCGATTGTAGGCAGTATGATTTCCTGATCTTCAGTTCCAAATAAGCCGCCTTCACCTGCATGGGGGTTTAATGCTGCGACGGCAATGCGTGGACGTTGAATTCCGAATGCTTTAAGCGCATCCGCAGTGAGATTAATCACATGCCGAATTCGCTCCGGTGTCACTAAGACTGGTACTTTTGAAACGGATACATGGGTTGATACATGGCTCACTCTCAAACTGCCATGTGCCAGCATCATTACCGTACCGGAACATCCGGTGAGGTGTGCTAATAATTCCGTATGACCAGCATATGAATGACCGGCGAGGTTGAGAGCATCTTTGCTCAAAGGAGCTGTTACAATTGCGTCAAGTTTTGCCTGCATTGCCAATTGAGTAGCTTTTTCGACTGCAGCATAAGCAAGTTGACCAGCTTCGGCAGAGACTTCGCCAACCGCCACGTCACGGATGTGAGTTGGTGTCTCAATAAGTGCAACTTTCGGCCAGCTTCCGAACTCCTTCTCACCATCAACAAAGTCGACATTGAAGTGAAGCGTGCGCGCTACTGCTTCGAGGATTGATTTTACGCCAATAATAACAAGGTCAGACTGTCCGCTTTGCGCAAGTGTTTGATAGGCGCGCAAGACAATTTCAGGACCAATTCCCGCCGGATCGCCCATTGTCAGACCAATTCGTGTTGTCTGCCGCATTAATGTTGCTCCGGTAGGCATGAGGTAAGGAAATTACGCAGAAAAGACGGCTGACCGAAGGCGCCGGACTTTGAAAGGAAAGTCACGTGGTCCCATAGGCCGCCGGTAATTTCACCAATTGCGACTCCTGGGATAAGTTCACCTTTGACGCTAGTTTGTCGCGCTTCGACAGCACGTAAGGTAGCCAAGAGCGTATCTCCGCCCATGGCGAATAAGCGTTCCGGTTTTATGAGCTGCGGTAACAGGCGATGGATCATGTTGCTCAAACGGTCCCGGCTTGCGCTCGACGGACCTGTGGTTATTGATAGAGCAATGACGCCATGTTGCCGCCTTGTTAGGCGCTTGTTGACAGCGTCGGCTGTCTCGTTGAGATGTGTTTTTTCGTCGATGATCGTAATACAATTAGGGTCAACGTCATTAATTGCTCGAAGCTGAGCATGACTGACCGGGTGTTGACTACCAATAATTACCAATGTCGAAGCTGGTTCATATGCATCATTCGATTGAAGTTTGCCGGAGAGAGCTTTAGCCAGTCCCGCGCTCCCGCACCATAAAATCGGCTCTTGGATAGATGATAGTATCTCGGGAAGCTTAGTCATATCTTCCTCGGTTTCGGCGTCGTAAATGAAAAGACCATCGCCCGTCACTTTAGACGAAGAATTGATAAAAGTTATATGTCTTTGGCCAGGGAATGCGTTAGATAGGTTTGGGCCAACGGCGTGCCAATCGTCCTCGGGAAAAAATTTTGCATATTGCTGATTGTCTCGTGTGATGCGTTTTTGCTGTGGAAATGATGGAGCGACAACAACGCTCGCAAATTGTTGACTTTTGATGCAGGTTTCAATCTCTGCAATCGTATGACCTCTCATCAAAGAGTCGATTTTCTTAAAAGCAATATCAGCATTCTTGATCAGCTTCAGATCTGAAAGCGTTTTTTCTTTAGCCAGTGAGGCGTCCTCAAGCTGTCGGGTTTCGTTATCGAGAATATAGCTACCTTGAAGGGGGAGATGTTCTTTTGACCATGCAATCGGAATAGGACCCGATAGGCTAACAAATGAAGCGCCCGCATCAAATGCGCCCGTTAAGTCGTCAGCAAGGGCGCGGATGACGGTCATTTGATCATCTTGCCCGGTACTGCTGTGACTTTTATGCCGCGTTGATTAAGCGCATGCCTCAATTCATCGGTTATGCCATCGTCTGTCACAAGATGGTGGAATGCTTCAATTTTTGCGACCTCGCAAAATGCCGGATTAGTGAATTTAGTAGAGTCCGCAAGGAGAACAATGTGCTGGCATGCGGCAATCAATGCCTTTTTCATTGCAGCTATTTCAAGTGTCGTTTCCGAAGGCTTTAGACCCGCTAAGGAATGAATACCGATAAGGCCAACTTCGACATTGATTGTTGCCAGTAAGCCTAGCGCGGGGTCGCCAGTGAGTGTGAGTGATTCTTTCCGCATGGTTCCGCCTGGAACGATGACCCGAATGCGCGGCGATTTGTTGAGCTCCTGAGCAATGCCAATATCGGTCGATATGGCCGTCAATGTCATATCGCGCGCCACAACAGCACGAGCGGCTTCAGCGACTGTGGAGCTTGAGTCAAAAATGACGCTCTGGTTGTTTTCGAGCAAACTTGCGGCAAACGCGCCGATGGCAATTTTTTCTGATAGCGCAAGCCGTTCGGCAATTTCACGGCTCGGCTCAAATGTTGTTAGCGTTCGGGAACGAAGAACAGCACCACCGTGTGATCTTTCAAGATAACCAGTTTCTGTCAAATCATCGAGATCGCGACGGATTGTGGATGCTGAAACAGACAGTTCGGCGGCGATGGCATGGATTGATGCCGCACCGTGGCGAGACAGAAACTCCAAGATGCGGGCATGACGCTCGGCTGGTATCGGAATGGTTCGACCAATTGGTCGATCTGGCTCATTAATCTTAGCCTGGTATATCTCCTTCGGTTTTGGGTTTTGTCGTTTCATGGGAGGTCGCGTATTTTTGCGCCATTCAACGCTGCGAGAATGCCGGCTAATGTTGGCATAAAACGGTCGCCATACCCTTGGACGTTTGCAAGTTGATAAATCTGGTTAACGGACTCGGCGATAAAGGAAGGGGCGGGTGCTGCTTCAGCTATCCGGCAATAGAAGCGCATGTCTTTCCCAGCGATCCGAATAGGTCCTTTTAATTTACTATCATCGCCCTCGAAAACCCAAGGCATAACCATCTGAAATATTGCGCTGTTAGCACCACCAGACGACACAACTTCATAGAATTTTTGAAGGTGGACCCCTAGTTTAGTTACGGTTGCTGTTGCGTCTGCAATGATTGCGCTGTTACCTATCGAAATGAAATTATTGAGTAATTTCATCGTATGGCCCATACCAAGAGGGCCTACTTCAATGACTCTATCGATATAGCAGGCGATAACGGGTTTCACGCGGGCTATGATGTCAGCTGGGCCGCCGAGGAATGTGTTTAACTTGCCCATCTCGGCTTCACGTGGTGTTTGACCAACCGGTGCGTCCACCATAAAGCAGCCAACTTTTTCAAGGTCTGCGCCAATCCGCCGTGTAGAATTTGGGTCGGCTGTGGTTAAATCCACGTATATCAAGCCTGGGTGCAAACCGGTCATGAGGCCGTCTTCGCCATAAACGACGCGTTCAACTTCGACGCTCGAGGGTAGGCACGAGAAGACGATATCTGAATTGCGGGCAATCTCGGCTGGGGTCTTCGCTTCGGAAGCGCCATTCGCGATAAGGTCTTCAATCGGTGTCCGGTTCCGGTTGCCCAGAACAGTCAATGCATAGCCTTGTTTCAGAATATTAGCTGCCGCCCCGTGACCCATAAGGCCAACGCCAATATAGCCAATGCGAGGCTTGACCATTAATTTTACCCTTTTTCAGTCAAATAAGAGCATTTCTGATAGGGTATGAGAGCATATGGTAGAAACTGATAAAAAAAGTAACTAATTTCTTAAGACTGTCAAGACGGAGCCGGAGGGCGAGATGGCCCATTCAGATGCCAGTACCAATGAAGGCGTGTTTGGGGTGGGGCCTTACCAGTTTCAGCCAGTGCCCGATTGGGGCAGTTTGCCGGAGGGCATTGTTTTAGGAGATGTCGCTGGGATTGCGATCGATGAACGCGATCGGGTTTATTTGTTCAACCGTGGCGTCGATCCCGTGGTCGTTTTTGAGAGGGACGGGACTTTTCTAAACAGCTGGGGTCATGGAGAATTCGTCAATGCGCATGGCGCCCACATTGGTGCAGATCAGTGCATCTATCTCACGGATAATGGCAATCATACGGTTCGTAAATTTAGGTTAGATGGGCGCCTGCTGCTCACGATAGGGGAGGCTGGCCGGCCTGCTGCCTTTATGAGTGGACTGCCATTTTGTCGGTGTACGCATACCGCTCTAACGCCGAATGGTCATATCCTTGTCTCGGATGGATATGGGAATGCTGCAGTTCACAAATATGATCCTACCGGGCGGCATCTTATGTCTTGGGGCCGGCCCGGGTCAGGACCGGGCGAATTCAATCTGCCGCACAATATATGTTGTGATGCTGATGGTTGGGTTTACGTGGCAGATCGCGAAAATCATAGGGTCCAGATTTTCGATCAGAACGGGCGCTATGAGAATCAAATCAATAATATGCATAGGCCAAGCGGTCTTGCGATCACTCCAGGACGCTGCCCGTGTTGTGTTATTGGAGAATTGCAGTCCTATCAGCCTGTGAATCGTTTGACCCCCAATCTTGGTCCTCGTGTCACGTTTATCGACCAGTCGAGCCGTGTTATTTCGCGGATTGATAGGTGCCAAGGTGCGGGTACTGAGCCTGGCCAATTCACTTCTCCTCATGCGATCGCACTCGATTCGCATGGCGACATGTATGTCGGCGATGTGGTGGCTGCCGATTGGGCCGCGATATTTCCAGAAGCGACAATGCCCGCCGATGTTAGGCGGTTTCAAAAGTTTAAGCGGCACCGAGAACTTAAGTAATCCCAAGAATGATTAAAATTCTCTAGATTCCTCCATTCGGCTCTCACTACCAGCGCCCGAGCAGCCCACCCTGAGACTAGGCTCCAGATCATTGGCGATACCCCTTTTGATGGTCTATCTGCAAAGGCAGCTGGCATCCCCTTCCTGGCAGTCTTCACTGGCAATTATGAACGCAGGGCCTTCCTGGACAGTGAGGCCATAGCCATGATCGCTACTTTGGCGGAAGGCTATGAGACGATCCTAGAGGCTATGGTGGGCGATGTGATTTGGTAGGCTCAATTCATACTTCATGAGAAGGCGTGATTGCATCACGGCTGATTTTAAATCGCGATAGCTAACGGGAAAAAGTGGCCAATACTCATGAGTGTAAGGCCTGCAATACCAAAAGCCCCAACAAGCCAAACTAAAGCAGTAACTCCAGTGATAATAACAGCTGATGCTAGGACAATCGCGATCTGGAAGGTGGCAGATGAGAACTCAAACCATTCATCCTTGGCGTGGTTTAGATCTCTTTTCTTTTCTTGTGCTTTTGCACGGGTGAACAATTCCTTCCGACCATCGTTTTCTTTTGGATCAGACTCGTAGCGGTCAACTGTCGCTTTCCACCGATCGATCTGTTTTTGCATAGCGCTCTTAGCGGCCTGATCTGAAACGGTAAGTAAGGCTATATCCATTTCTTCGGCAAAGGCCTGAAGTGTTGTTCGGCGGATGGTCTTGGCCTGATAATATGCCCAGAGATTGGAAGCTTCGACATTAGCTGCAAGAGATTCCGTCTTGGCATTGTTTCCGAGAGCTTCGGAGAATGCCAATGCTAACGCCAAGACCGCGATACATAGAGCAATAAACTTATTGGAGCCTTGTGTGATATCAGGACTGTTTCCACCAGACATATTTAAGGCCTTAGTTGAAGGATGCGATTCAGATTAGATGAGTAGATAGCGTTCACTTACAACAACATAGCTCCCATGTGATGGCAACGGGAAGCTGGGGGTGAACGGCTAGATGTGAATTGCGCCTTCATCCAGAAGCAGTTCCGGGGCCCTACGAGACCTTCAGGCCCGGTTGTATGTCTACAAGGTCAGTCGCTTAAAGATGCTTAGGCACAATTACGAAAGACCGTTCGCGTTTCTGCTTGTTCGGCAAGAGACTGACAGAGGTGAACTCCGGCTGGTGTTAGACGTCCATCGCGGTCCAGCCATCCACGTTCTTGAGCGGATTGCAGTCCTTCTTGACCAAAACCTGACCCTGAGAGGTAGTTTTCGAAAGCAATTACGAGTTGCTTAGCAGCTTCTACGCTCATGGTAGCCTCCTTTTAAGGGGTATACGCAGGGCTTCGAACTTCGGTTCATAAACTTGTGCTTCATAGCATCGTCCTGCCCGAAGAGGATCAACGCCAGATTAATCGCTGTAAGGCGTTTAGACGGAACGTGGCTCTTATCCTGCAGGACTGCGAGCCGAGGGATCCCTTCTGCCTTCCCCGCCAGAGGCAGGCCTGGCTGCAATGGGCCTAGAATAGCCTGAGGCTGCGAGGGACCATTAGGGCGCTTCGTCGCCAACTAGTATCAGGATTGTGAATGAGTAGGCCATGCCCGTTCTGGCTATCTGCCCCGGCAAGTATGACCACATAGTCTTTGAGGACCGTGAGGCCGTATCCGTGATCGACGCCGTGACGGACGGCTAAGGGATCATCTGGCCGGGTTTGCAGGAGGAACGCGTCAGCGTAGGGTTGCCCTTGTCCATAACTAAACCGTTGAAAACACATCCAATCAGGCCGTCGCGCGTATAGTCTAAGATAACAGCAGCTTTGGTATTCAGATGGCTTTCCTCGCTTTTCCCGCCTCACGTTCCGAGGGGCTGAAACGCCTTTCGCAATTCCTGCCGCGGGCGGGCTTGGCGTACGCGATGGGGCGAAATACAGGTCTCAGCCCGGATGGCGTGGGTGCTGTATCAAAGCTGTCCCCTTACCTGCGTTATCGCGCCATCACAGAGCAGGAGGTGGTTGCGGAAGTGCTCGGACAGCACGATCTGCGCGCGGCAGAGAAGTTTATTCAGGAAGTGCTGTGGCGAACCTATTGGAAGGGTTGGCTCGAAATGCGCCCTTCAGTATGGGCGCGTTTTTTGGATGAGCGTGACCGCCAGCGGGAGATATTTCCAGATCAGCGAGCAATCCGTGCTGCAGAAGCAGGACAAACCGGTATTGAAGGTTTTGACTATTGGGCCCGCGAGCTCGTGCAAAACGGATATCTCCATAATCACGCCCGGATGTGGTTTGCGTCAATTTGGATTTTCACATTGCGCCTTCCATGGGTTCTTGGTGCCGATTATTTCTTGCGGCATCTCATCGATGCCGATGCGGCAAGCAATACACTCTCTTGGCGATGGGTTGCTGGATTGCAAACGGTCGGAAAGTCCTACCTCGCGACAACCGAAAACATCGAACGCTACACCAATGGTCGTTTTGCACCTTCGGGCCTTGCGAAGGAAGCGATCCCACTGACTGAGCCGCCCATCGCGCAACCGGCCCAGCTGCGTGAACCAAAGGCATATGACCGAATGCAGCCGACGATGCTGCTCATCACGCACGAGGATTTTCATCCGGAATCCGTATTCGTTGATCCATCAGCGATCACGTCCATAATCGTCGCCGCTGACAATGATCTGCTATGGGGGGACAATGCACGCCGCTTTGCTCTGGCTGCCGCCCACGAGACAGCGAGCCGAACCGCGAACCATTTTCAATGTGATGTAAGTGTCATTGAACGGCTTGTTCCTGACGCGCTGCTCAATGCGGCGCAATTATTCGGTATTCGCCAAATTGTTACGCCCTATGCTCCCGTGGGCCCTGTCGCCGAGAGGCTTGCAAGTATTGCTCCAGTCCTTGCGCAGGAAGGCATTCTGCTTACCGAGCAACGCCGCTTGTGGGATAGGGCATTTTGGCCGCATGCCAAAAAAGGCTTTTTTCAATTCAAAGCCATCATCCCCTCCGTCTTAGGCGATGTTATGCCATGAGCAGGCAGCCGCTCCAAGTTGTCTGGTTCAAGCGCGATCTGCGGATTCATGATCACCGTCCGCTGGTGGAAGCAGCTAAACGGGGCCCGGTTCTCCCTCTCTACATCGTCGAACCGGATCTCTGGTCTCAGGATGATGCGTCGGCGCGCCAATGGGCGTTTGTTACAGAGAGCCTGGTGGAGTTGCAGCAAGCGCTTGCAAATCTTGGTCAAGCCCTCTGCGTGATGGTCGGCGATGCAGTTACCATTTTGGACAGGATCCATCACGAGCATGGCATTGCACATTTGTGGAGCCATTTGGAAACCGGGAATGGTTGGACATTCGCGCGTGACCGCTCCGTGGCCGATTGGGCTCGCAAGATGGACGTGCGATGGAGTGAGCCGCGCCAATTTGGTGTGATCCGCCGTTTGAAATCGCGTGATGGCTGGGCGCAGGCATGGGATCGCGATATGGCTGAAGCCGTATGCGCGCCGCCTCGCGCCCTCCAACCTCTCGGTGGGCATTGGCCAAGCTCTATTCCTAGTGCCCCAGACCTTGGCCTTGCCGCTGATCCCTGTCCATTTCGACAGGCCGGTGGACGCGCAGCGGCTCTCTCTATGCTCAAGAGCTTTCTTTACGTGCGCGGCCGTGACTACCGTTTTCAAATGTCGAGCCCAGTGACAGCGTTTGATGCCTGCTCGCGTCTTTCACCCCATCTGGCGTGGGGTACCATTTCTATGCGCGAGGTTGCTCAGGACACATGGAAGCGGATCAACGCGCTCAAAGACAGGGATGATGCTATTTCAAAAAAATGGCGTGCGTCTTTGATTTCCTTCATGGGACGCCAGCATTGGCACTGCCATTTCATGCAAAAGCTCGAAGATGAACCGCGTCTTGAATTTGAAAATCTACATCCCTTGTATGACGGCCTGCGCCCGGACAATGCAGAGCCAGAAAAGCTGCAAGCGTGGTTAGATGGCAAAACCGGCTACCCATTCGCTGATGCATGTATGCGCGCACTCAATCAGCATGGATGGATCAATTTTCGGATGCGTGCGATGCTCATGTCCTTTGCAAGCTATCATTTGTGGTTGCCCTGGCGTGCAACCGGTCTTCATCTCGCGCGACAGTTTGTGGATTATGAACCGGGTATTCATTGGTCTCAGGTTCAGATGCAGTCAGGCACAACCGGCATCAACACCATCCGCGTCTATAATCCCATTAAACAGGGCATCGATCACGATCCTTCCGGTGCGTTTATCCGTGCCTATGTGCCAGAGCTTCAGGACGTTCCCGATGCCTTCATCCACGAGCCATGGACGTGGATGGGGGGATCGACACTCTCCTATCCGCGTCCGATCGTTGATCAGGCCTTGGCCGCTAAAGCGGCCAAAGAAGCCATCTACGCGTTGCGAAAAAAGGCGGGCCATTCCGAAGGGGCTCGCGGCATCGCGGCAAAGCATGGTAGCCGGCGAGCTGGTATACCCATGACGGGTCGTAAGCCTCAAGCGCAATCAAAGGCTGCTCGATCGGCGCAGCTATTATTGGATTTATAAGGAAAGAAACTGAGGCGTGCTTTGAATGAGAGAGAAGGCACCAAGGTATTCTATTTTACTTGAGCGTCCAGCCATCTTTTCATTGACCTCTGATTTGATGTCTCTCTAAGATTATGACCGGACTTTCGTGATTGCGGCACTTTGGAATTAGAATATTTTATTATGGCCTGCTTTCAGGATGGTGCCGCCATAGCTCCAATCTGCACTTTAACAGCAGGTTAGGAGTCCCTTGCCATGTCTCAACTGAGTGAGGTGGTGCGTTGAGAGCTGGTTACCTTAAAATCAGTTCGATGCAGTATTGAATATCCAGATTAAATTAGACGTGATCGTAGACTTCAACATCGGTTCATGTGGGCGCATATCTTCTTGAGCGTTCGGTCTTAGACAAGGAAATCCCCCAAACGGCTGAGCCGTTTAGGTGCTTTTCTTGTTGAATGGACGAAAATTCCTTACTTGAAGAAACGGTCAGTGCCGTCCAAGCTTGTCGCGCTGTTGATTGCGGCAAAGGTAACGGCCTTGGTTGATTTGATATCCGTCGGTTTTTCATGTCGAACCGTAACCAGTTGATCAATTTAATCGTCCGAACGTAAAAATGGCCACGACTGAAGTCATTCATGACAGTGCAATAAGTGGCGTCGGATGTTGGATATTTTGATATGACCGAATCGCCACCGGCAGCGCCGGGTGCGTCCATCGTAATGTCGAGCGGACGATCGAAATTATTGGTCACGTGAGACAGTGCTTGGATGGCTTCTTCCGGTTCTTTCGCTTTCTTCGCATCATTCACATAATAGCCGGCTTTGACGAAGCGATCCGGCGAAATGTTTGAGGATGGCAGTCCTGCCAACGCTCCGCGGGCGGCGGGATAAAGTTTTTGTCCCGTTCGGCAGAGCGTATGGACGGCTCCGTTGCTTGCCCTTTCCTCTGGCTAGGAACGATAAGAATTCACTAGATCGACGATCTTATCTGTAGGATGCTTTGTTAGGTTCTTGTCGATTTCAGCACATGTTATCGCTTTCAGCGATTGAGGCATGTTGTCCCGCAATAGGGCCAACATCCGCGGTGGCGCAATCAAAATAAATTTCTCCAACTTCTTCTGCGTTTGAAGATCGGAGAGGGCTCTCACAATATCGTGTGAAAATAGCTTTTCACGCTGGCGATGATAGTCAGTCTCATCCATGTGGCTGCGTTGACCCAATGCACTACCAAAGGCTGTTCCTGGCTTATCTGTGCCTTGCTGACTTGATGGTGGATTTTTCTGCTCAAATCCCATCATGAAAGCGAGAGCAGGGCTTTGAGCCGTTCCGGTATTTCGATAGATGTGTGCGTGTTGAGCGTCGCAAACTACAATCACGAGATCGTGCTCAATCATGGCTTTATCCCTCATCTGTTGGTGAATTGAAAATCTGCCGACCGGGGTCAATGTGCAAGGTGAGCCTTAACGGTTTGATCCTGCGGCATGGAGTCGATTGGGAGGGTTTGGGATAGCTGGTAACTGATGCTCAAAAAATATTCGTTTTATTCTTTTCATTCTGTACGCTTACGCTTGTTACTTTTTGTCAACAGGGGCTACATTTTAACTTCGTAACAAAAACTTCGACCTCAGACGGTGTTGCGCCCCCCTTGCTCTTCAAACTGAATCGGTCTGGTGACGCTCGTAGCGGAGGATGAGATCAGATATCAGTTGACCGACCAGATAGCCAAGGTGCCGCGCTTTTGTATTCGTACAACTGATGATCCCATGGCGAAGAGCGTCTTCAGCATCACCAATGCGCGCGGTCATATGGGAATAAGTGGCGGCTGCAACATCATGCTGGTCAAGCACTGAAAGTGCCTGAATGCCTGCATTATCCTTACCGATACCCGCATCATTTAAAAAAACAAGGCTGGGTGGGTAGCGCAGCGTGTATTCAACGACGCTTACTCCGCCATGCGAGCCCGATATGACGATGAGTCCCTTATCGCATGCGTCAAGCTCGGTGATTGAATCAATCAAAACGATCCGTTTTCCCTTTTTTGGATCGAGGAGATATCTTTTTGCCATTGTTTAATCCGGTACGATCGGCTGCGAACCTTTAGGATATTGGCGGACGGTCCTAAATACATATCCCTTGACCGTCCCATTGCCAAAGATTGTTGGCCATCTTCACATGTATGCCGGTTTCGGGTTGCGCTGAGTGCGGCGGCGGAGAGCAATTGTCGGTGGTCCGTATCATCGCCTACGGTTCAGGGGAGGGGGCTACCCACAATACGCGTGTCGGCGAATGACCCAACCCATAAGCTGCTCCTAGGGAGCGCTTCCTAAGGGATAGCCTTTGCGGCAGGGGCGAGGACGGGTGCCCAAAAGGGATAGGCGGTCGTGGAAGATCTGGAAGGGTTGCAGAGGTCGCGAGGCCCTAAATTCGATTGCGATGCCAACCCGGTGGCACGAATTCCCCGACGCAGCAGAGGCAAGCCTTGCTCCATCCGCCTACGATAGCGGAATGCTCTTGAGACCGTTGCGATCTTCGCGGCGTGCCGTTGCGGTACTCCTATTGCGCGGGCCCACAAGCAGTGCCACGCTTTCCTTTAGCTTAGGACACATCAGAGGAGGTATGCGACCATGTCTATAGAGCTGTCTATTATACGTGCGAAGCTGTTTACGTCTGTGCTTTCCGATTGTCTGGATAGTGTCGGGCTAATGAAGCAGGCAATGCCTTCGCGTATACGCCCCCTTGATGATGAGAGCGTGATGGTTGGCCGCGCTCGCACCGCGGCTTTCATGGAGGTGTACCATGTCCCTGAAGGCTCGAACCCGTATGAGCTTGAGATCGAGTTGATCGATAGCCTAGCGGCCGATGAGATCCCAGTTTTTGCCTGTACCAATCCTCTACGCATAGCCCCGTGGGGGGAGTTGCTGTCGACCGCGGCTAAAGCACGCGGCGCATCAGGCGCTTTGATGGATGGTTGCGTTCGTGATGTTAAAGCCATTCGCAGCATGGGCTTCCCCGTTTTCCACGGCGGCATTGCACCGCTCGATTCCAAGGGACGGGGAAAAATTTTAGCTATCGATGTCCCTATCGAATGTGGAGGTGTAACCGTGAACTCTGGCGATCTGATTTTTGGTGATGCAGATGGTGTCGTGGTAATCCCCAAGCATCAAGAGGAAAAAGTGTTGGAGCTCGCGTTCGAAAAAATTAAAGGTGAGAAAAACACCCTCGCTGACTTGCAACGCGGTGATAAGCTGTCCGATGTCTTTGCCCGATATGGCATTCTGTAGATAAAAATCTTAAACCGGCCAAGTTAGTCCAACCGCTTTTACGTTAGGGTGGTGATCGTCGTGATGCTCACATTTCCTTAAGGTGAGGAAACGTTCCTCGCGATGATCGGGGGCTGTGTGCTGGTTTGAGATTTCTATTTGATCAGCTGGATCCTCGCGTAACGCAGCAAAAGGTCTCAGAATAATGAACTTATCCAACCTCCTAGATCAAAGAGTGCGCAATTACGGGCCTATCCGCGTTTTGTTAATTGGCGCGGGAAAGTTCGGTTCCATGTTCTTAGCTCAGGTTCCTACAATAAAAGGTATTGAGGTCGTGGCGATCGTCGACCTTGATCTTGATCGGGCTCGTTCAGCCTGCCGAGAAGTTGGGTGGGATGACGATAGGATCAGCAAGACGCGCTTCGTGAACGACGCAAGTGAAGAGTTGAACAGCTTAGATATTGAGGTTGTGATCGAGGCAACCGGAAATCCGGAAGCTGGTATCAAGCATGCTTTAGCGGTTATTGAAGCTGGAAAGCATATCATCATGGTCAATGTGGAAGCCGATGTGTTAGCAGGCCCTTTGCTTGCAGAAAAAGCACGTCAACGTGGCGTTGTTTACTCAATGGCCTATGGCGATCAGCCTGCTTTGGTTTCAGAAATGGTTGATTGGGCCCGTTCAGCAGGTTTCACAGTCGCCGCTGCAGGTAAGGGCACAAAATATCTCCCTTCGTTCCACCAAGTGACGCCAGATGATGTCTGGCAGCATTACGGGTTGACTGAAGAAGCAGCCAAAGCTGCAGGAATGAACCCACAAATGTTTAACTCATTTCTCGACGGCACAAAATCAGCAATTGAAATGGCGGCCATTGCAAATGCTTGTGGCCTGATGGTTCCTGAAGACGGTTTGGGCTTTCCACCTTGTGGCGTTGATGACCTCGCGCATGTGATGCGACCAAAATCGATTGGTGGCCATCTTGAGTGCGACGAAATGGTTGAGGTTGTTTCATCACTTGAACGTGATGGTCGCCCGGTATTTCGTGATTTGCGTTGGGGCGTGTACGTTGTTCTTAAAGCGCCTAATGACTATGCGGCAGCGTGCTTTAAGCAATATGGCCTGCCTACAGACGCTACGGGGCGTTACGCCGCAATGTATAAGCCATTTCATCTAATCGGCCTTGAGCTTTCAATTTCAGTTTTAAGCGCGGCGTTGAGAGGCGAGTCGACAGGAAGCAGTCGCGAATGGCGCGGAGATGTTGCTGCTGTGTCTAAGCGCGCTTTGAAAGCAGGCGAAATACTTGATGGTGAGGGTGGCTTTACAGTTTATGGCCATCTGGTGCCTGCGCACCGTAGCAAGGCGCAGAAGCTTTTGCCGATAGGGCTTGCACACGGCATTCGTGTGCTGCGCGATGTACCTGCTGGAGTGACCCTATCGGAAGACGATGTTGAGATTGACGCAACGCGGCTCTCGGTCAAAATCCGCCGTGAAATGTGTTCGCATTTTCCTAAAAAGTAAGAATCTTTTGATGAGGCGCATATAGCTAAAAATCGATGGCGAAGGTAAGTTGACGAGTATCGACTGGTTGAAACGGGTCAGGGCCTGATATGCTCAAGGATATTGTCTTCTTCTTGGGTTTCCAGCCGTAAGTAAGCACTTCAAGCTCACAGCGGAAATGACGGACAAACCCTTAAGGAAACCGTCGGACCTAACCGAATTCTTGCGATTTCGCTTCAAGACAGCAAGGCGCGGCAAGCCTACGAAGATTATTGATCAAGCATAGGGCTTTTTGGTTTGCAGTCGTGCGAAAAGTTGTCTTATGTTTCATCAAGGCTCCAATCTCCAAGGGATAAAAAATGATGATAAACCCGCCCGCCCAAATTGGTGCTAGTCTAGCAGAAATCGACACGCCAGCCCTCATTGTTAACCTCAATGCTTTTGAGCGAAATATTAAAAAAATGGCGCAGTACGTCGCTTCAACCGGCGTACAGCTCCGTGCTCACGCGAAGACGCACAAAAGTTCAGACGTGGCTAAAAAACAAATGGCAGCGGGCGCTGTGGGGCAATGCGTCCAAAAAGTGGGAGAAGCGGAAGCTCTCGTCAATGCGGGAGTACTTGATGTTCTCGTCACGAACCAGATTGTCGGTACAGACAAGCTTCGGCGTCTAGCCACACTTGCTCACAAAGCTAAAATTGGCCTTTGCTTCGATGACCCCGCTCAGTTGCACGCTGCCTCCGATGCAGCGGTAAGGGAGGGTGTGAATATCGAGGGTTATGTCGAAATTGACACTGGAATGTTACGCTGTGGCGTAAAGCCTGGTGCCATGGCCGCTGATCTCGCAAGGCAAATAGCTGCTGCAGATGGCCTGACGTTCAAAGGCATTCAGGCATACCATGGAAGTGCACAGCATCTTCCAACTGCGTTCGAGCGACAGACCGAAATTGCAAGGGCAATTGGCTTCGTCAAGGATACGCAAGGCGCACTGAGACGAATTGGTCTTGAAGCACAGGCGATCACTGGGGCTGGAACGGGGACATTCCGGCTTGAAGCTGAAAGTGGCGTCTATACAGAACTCCAAGCAGGCTCTTATGCATTCATGGATGTTGACTATGCCATGATTCAAGATGAGAACGGTCGTGACTATTCTGAGTTCGAGCACAGCCTCTTCATCCTCTCGACGATTATGAGTGTGGCGGGTGAGAACTGGGTTGTTGCCGATGCAGGTCTCAAATCTTACAGCGGCGAAAAAGGCCCGCCGCGCGTTTACAATGGCCCGGGATTGAGCGTCGTCTCCATGTCGGATGAACATGGAAAAATTGCCGTTTCACACGGGGCAAAACGTCCAAAACTTGGTGAGAAGGTTTTGCTTATTCCCGGACATTGCGACCCCACAATCAATCTCCACAATTGGTATGTCGGCGTGAGAAACGGTAGGGTTGAAGAGATTTGGGACATTGATGCTCGTGGCGCGAGCCGCTGATTTAAAAATGTTGTACCTATATCAATAGCTTGGTTTTACTGTAATGTTTACTCTCTTTCACTCGAAGGGAGCGTTTCTTAATTTGAATAAAAATCATTCACTATTGGCAAGTATTGACTTGGTTGGTGGTTATGAATTCATATTAGTTTCTAGAATGCAACGGACAGTGATGTTTTTAGAAATCGTGACTGCATCAGGAGCCTTCAAACGGCATACAGCTTGAGTATATGCACAGCGTGGCGCGAATGAACAAGACGTAGGCGCACTTTCTAATAAGGGTGGTGAACCTGGAATCGTTTCAAGACGCTTGCCTCGCTCGGCGCCGTGAAGATTGGCTGCAAGCAGGCCCTTCGTGTAGGGGTGCTTTGGATCTTTGACGATGTCACGAATTGTTCCGGTTTCAACAATTTGGCCAGCATACATCACTGCAACGACATCGCAGATCTCAACGGCAACGCCGATATCATGCGTGACGAAGATCATTCCCATTCCGGATTCTTTTTGTAATTCGCGCAAAAGCAATAGGATCTGCATCTGCACACTGGCATCTAATGCAGTTGTAGGTTCATCGGCGAGAAGAAGCTTCGGGTTTCCTGCAAGCGCAAGGGCGATCATTGCACGCTGCCGCATTCCGCCCGAAATCTCGTGGGGGTAAGCCTTCAAGCGCCGTTCCGGAGAGGGAATTCTGACCTTTTTCAACATGTCCAAGGCGTATGCCATGGCGTCGCGGCGTTTAAGTCCATGATGACGTGTGACAACTTCTGCGATCTGGTCACCAATTGTATAGACAGGATCGAGGGCCAGCATCGGATCTTGAAAAATCATCGATGCAATGCCGCCGCGAAATGACGCCAAATCGGCTGCATTCAAGGACATGACATTCCGCCCCAAAACCTCGATCAGTCCTCTGATCTCGGTCTTGTGGGCGGGAAGCAATCGCAAGAGTGCTTTGAGTGTTACGCTTTTGCCGGACCCGGACTCGCCTAGAATACCGAGAACCTGCCCAGGCAACAGATTAAGGCTGAGCCCATTAACGGCACAGACGTTCTTTTGTCCTTTAAACAGAACATGCAGATCGCTGATTTTTACAAGAGGCTGCTGTGTCATGTCGCTTGGCTCAGAACGTTTCTTGCTGCTGCGCTGTCAAATGGCACGCAGCAAGATGTCCGCGCGTTTTTTGAATATGAAGAAGCGGCTTTTCGGTCTTACATTTGGGAATCGCTATTGGGCATCGTGGGTGAAAGCGGCATCCGGATGGCGGATTGATCGGATTGGGCGGATCGCCAGCCAAGGCAACATGCTCCGATCGATGATCGGGGTCCATCGATGGCATTGAAGCAAGAAGAGAACGTGAATAGGGATGGGCTGTTTCCGCATAGATGGATTCAACCGGCCCGACCTCGACAATCTCGCCCAGATACATGACGATTACACGATCGGCCATGAATTTGACGACGTTTAGATCGTGAGAGATGAAGATATAGGTGAGATCGAGCTCTTTCTTGAGATCTAAAAGTAGATTCAACACCTGCGCTTCCACCGATTTATCGAGAGCAGAAACCGATTCGTCGAGAATGATGATTTGGGGTTTAACAGCCAAAGCGCGAGCAATGTTAACGCGCTGCCTTTGACCACCCGAAATCTCATGCGGGTATCGCCCTGCAAACCGCTTCGGGTCAAGGCCGACTTTCGAAAGAAGCTCCCATGCAAGGCGACGTGCGTATTCGCGCGGTACACCGTGAATAATCGGTCCAAAAGCAATGGTATCTTCAATGGTCAAACGCGGATTCAATGACGCGTAAGAATCTTGAAATACCATCTGAACATTTCGTCGCAATTCGTTCAGAGTCAGATCGGTACCGAGGCGTCGGGCATCAAATAAGATATCGCCTTTGTCAGGTGAAATGAGGTCCACAATCAAACGCGCTGTTGTGGACTTACCGCAACCCGACTCGCCAACAATGCCGAGCGTTTCTCGCCGCAAAACATTGAAACTTATACCATCTACAGCACGTACGCTGTTCGTAGCCCGCCCGAACAGTCCCGATTTGATGGGAAAAAATTTCGTTATCTCGCGCACCTCCAAGAGTGGTGCGTCGGCCATATGTGTTCTGCGGGTGGAAGTATCCTCGCTCATGATTTGATGTCCATCGCCGACCGCAGCCCATCGGATACTAAGTTGAAGGCTATGGATGTCATGAAAATCATGACGCCTGGCAATGCGGCGAGCCAAGGTTGCACGTAGATAGCGTTTCTGAGCGTGTTCAACATCAATCCCCATTCCGGCTCAGGTGGCTTTACGCCCAAACCGAGAAAAGAGAGGCCTGCCGCTAGAATCATGGAAACTGAAATGAGGCTTGTGGAATAAACGAAAATCGGGCCTAGAACGTTGCCAAGAACATGGACACGAATGATCGTGAAGTTATTCGCGCCCGAAGCCTTGGCCGCCTCGACGTAATCGAGTTTACGAACTTGTGTTGTTACACTTTCGGCGACGCGCGCTGTAGGCGGGATAAAGACGATCGTGAGCGACAGGAGCCCGCTCGTCACGCCGGCCCCCAGGGCGCCCGATAGCGCAATAGCTAGAAGGACGGATGGAAAGGCGTAGAATATGTCGTTCGTGCGCATGGTTAGGCTATTGAACAAGCCGCCCAGATAGCCTGCTGCTATGCCAATGCTTGAGCCTATGACAAAGGCAATGGCGACGGGCGTTATGCCCATGAACAAAGACAATCGGGCCCCATAAATGAGCCGCGATAACATATCGCGCCCCAATTCGTCAGCGCCGAGTGGCAGGCCAGGTGTTCCAATCGGGCGTAGACGTCGCAACATGCTGCCTTTGAGTGGATCAGCAGGCGCAATATAGGGCGCGAAAACCGCAACGAGAAAAAGCAAGATGATGATCGCAAGGGCAAACATCGCAACTTTGTCGCGACTGAAGCGACGCAGCACGATCGCCCAATAGCTTGGCGATCTTGTGTATTCATCAAGCGGAATTGTTTTTTGCTCGATCATCGTCAGCCTCTCTGCACACGAGGGTCGAGAGCGCTTTGCAAAACATCGACAATCAGATTCAAAAAGACAAAAAACATGGCCAAGACCAGGATGATGCCCTGAAGGAGAGGGATATCTCTTTGGAAGATGGCCTGCCCAAGAAGGAATCCGGTGCCTGGCCATGAAAAGACGGTCTCGATCAGAATGGATCCGCCCAAGAGGTAGCCTAATTGCAGGCCCATGACGGCAAGTGCAGTGGGCGCAGTGTTTTTGATGACATGGCGAAGCACGCCCCGATCCGTCAGCCCTTTAGCGCGGAGACCTTGGACGAATTCTTGACTTAAGATGTCGGCAACTAGCGCTCTCACTGTGCGCGCAATGATGCCCATTGGAATAACGCTCATAGTGATGGCCGGCAGAATGAGATGCTTGATATGGGTCCAATCCCAAACCCAAGCGCTCGAGCCTCCCGGGCCTGCTCCGGTAGCGGGAAGCCATCCCAATTGGACGGAGAAGATGATCACCAAAACCATTCCGAGCCAATAATGCGGCACCGAAACTCCAATCACAGATATGAATGAGGCGATCTTGTCGATCACTGTGTCGCGATGATAGCCAGCGACGAAGCCGAAAAGACTTCCAAAGAAAAAGCCAATGAGCGTCGCAATCAGTGAGAGAATGATTGTGTTGCCGATCGCTTTCCGGAGTTCTTCAACGACAGGTCGACCTGTCGCAATCGATGTTCCGAAATCGCCTTGGAATACATTCTTGAGCCAGATCCAATATTGGATTGGCAAAGGACGATCAAATCCATAGCTGCGACGGATCTGCTCGCGCAAATCCGCCGAAGCATCAGGGGGGAGCACCGAGATCAATGGATCGCCGGGAGCGATATGCACGAGCATGAAACAGATCAAGCTCACGCCGATCGCCACCGGCAATACATAGATCAGCCTTTTGAGGGCATAGATAAACACTTAGAAATTATTCCACAGACATTGGCGCAATGTCGATAAACCAGCTTTTTGGTTGAACGACGCCCTTAACCTTTGGCGACATAGCGCGCGGGCCTACATCGTGAGCCACCCAGACAAAGGGCGCTTCTTCGACAATGCGCTTATGGAGCGCTGCCAGAGCTTTGTCGCGGTCTGCCGGATTGAAGGTCGTACGTGCATTCGAGATCAAGCCATCGAATTCCGCATTTCCAAAATAGCCCCAATTGTTGGAGACAGGTGGGAATGTTTTCGTTGATGTAAATCGGACCATCGCAAAAAACGGATCCATCGTCGCAAACGTCACGTTGATGGCGTGAGCACCGCGAGCGCTTTCATCTTTTGCACCTTTCCGCCAATTCGTGAACAGTGTGTTCCACTCGATGACATCGAGTTCCACATCGAAGAAGCAGTCCTTCAACGCCTGTTGTACGAATTCATTCATGGGAATCGGCTGCATTTGGCCGGATCCCGATGCTGATGTCTGGACCTTGACCTTCAAGGGCTTTGAGGCAGAGAACCCCGCTTCGGTCATTAGCTTTTTCGCAGCCGCCGGATCGTATTTGATATCGAAGGATGGGTTACCCCACCAAGGATGGTCCGGAGAAACAGTCCCTTTCGGCACGCCCATCAAGCCGTTAAGCAAAGTCTTTAGTTCATCGCGGTTGATGCAGAGATTTGCAGCATGGCGCACACGCTTATCGAGCCATGGCGATCCGTCGGCAAAAGAAAGCTGCCAAGGCCAAACGTGAGGTTGCGGATTGGCGTAGACCGTAAAGCTCTTTGCTTTGATTTGCGGAAGAGCATCAGGGGCGGGTGCCTCAATCCAATCCACTTGCCCAGACAGCAGCGCAGCCGTGCGCGCATTGGCATCGGGGAGCGGAAGCAGGACAACACGATCAACCTTTGGAACGCGCTTTGGATCCCAATAGGCTTTGTTCGCCACCATTTCAAAACGTTCACGCGGGGTCAGTTTCACGCCCTTGAACGGGCCTGTGCCCGACGGATCGCCTGCAAAGGCGAGCCATGCCTGCTTGGCTCGCTCGGCGGGGTCAGTGACCGATGCAGGAACAGCATCCAGCTTCGTCTTCCAGTGCGTCGGGGACGCCATGAAGAGATTGGTTAAGTTGATGGGCAGGAATGAATCGGGCTCGGTCGTATAGAGCTCGACGGTCAAATCGTCGACTTTCTTTGCTTCTTTCAATGTTGGCATGCGGGAGACCGTGACGCCCACCTGATCGGGCGCGAAGTGTGGAGCGTCCTTTTTAAGCACTTTTTCCACGTTCCAGACGACGGCATCTGCATTGAAGGGGGAGCCGTCTTGGAATTTGACGCCCGGCCGCAATTTGAAAACCCATTTCGTTTTGTCGTTGGCATCGACAGCCCACTCAAGAGCTAGGCCCGGGATGACGACACTGGCCTTGTCGGCCGAGCTCAGGTCCCAGTTCGTCAAACCATCATACATTGGAATGCCGGTGAAACGGTTTCCTTCAAACCCTTGGTCGGGCTGGCCATGCGTGCGTGGAATGTCAGCGGCTGTCATTCCAATGCGCAGAACTTTCTCCTGAGCAGCAACCACTGTCACAAGAGCGGTCGACATCATCAAAGCGGCACTAGCCGCCATTACTGTCCTCATCAGCATCGAAGCGTCTCCACGAAATGCGCCCCCCGCGAGAGGCTTGCTAAAGAAATCGATCGGCTCAGGCCGGCGAGGGAAGAGCGCAAACATCGTGCCAAGGGGAAATAGGCATTGGAGGCGCATGAGGTGAAAGAAATGCACAATTAAGGTGCAGACGCTTACGGGAGAAGCGAAAGCGATGGTAAAAAATTAAGCGACAGACCGTGGGGTGCTGAAGCATGGGCACAGCGGGTCGATGCGTCTGCATTTCTGGTGCTGGCAATGCCTGATTGAACAATCGGGCATGTCCAAATTGTGTGACGCTACCGTAAGCGCCTCGCAATGGCTTCAGACACCATGCACGATCGTTTATGACCGGCCGACGGGGGATGTGTGCGAAGGCCGTCTTTGCCGCCGTGTTGCGGGGCGTGGAGGTCTGAAGCGGCTTTATAGATGCAAGGGCATCTTGTGCATCATTGATAATGACGCACAGGATTGAATAGCAGCCGCGATAACTCTTCGCTGATGGCGTGCGTCGTGACAGGGGAGGGGAAGGCCAAGTCGCCTTGCTCAGGTTTTTCGAATGGTTGTTCCAGCGCTTCCACAACCCGTTGAATTCCCGCTTCAATCGAACATAAAACGGGGACCTTAATGGCTGGCTGTATGCGTTCAGCGAGTCCAGCTAATCCCGCACCACCCAAGATGACAATGTCGGCATGGTCTTCTTCCGCACATCGATTGCATGCGGCAGAGAGAATGGACAGAGCTTTATCAGGATTGCTTGCAATCTCTCCGCCAGTCGGCGCAACGCATTTGATGCTCGCGCATTGTGCGGACAGGCCAATGCTGCTCACGAATTCATGTAGCATTGCGCCCCAGCGTTCGCCGCCCGTAACGATCGAAAATCTGCGACCTCCAGCAGCGGCAGCCTGACACGATGCCTCGGCGAGGCCGATGACTGGTATGGATGCGATTTCACGAAGGGCAAACAAGCCGGGATCGCCGAAGCAGGCCAAGAGAACGGCGTGGCATCCTTCAGCCTTCGCAGCATAAGCATCGAGAGTAGCATGGCCTGCTATTGCCGAAGCCGCGCGGCTGGATATGTATTCGGCACCAAACCGCCCAGTCGCGGGAACAAACACAATCTTAGGATGCAAGCGTGAAGCAATCTCACAGATGCGGTCTGTGATACTAGCCGTGGTATTCGGGTTTATGATCAACACGCGCATGAAACGACGATCCCAAAAACCATAGGCCGGAGCGATGTGAGTGACGTCTTTATGCTGTCTTCAAATACGTCAACATCGTTTTTGCATCGGACACTGAAACACCGACGCCTGTGGGATGATCCCTGAGACCGGGTTCCACGAACAACTTCTGGATATTTCCGTCTTCGACATACATGGAATAGCGCCAGCTCCGGAGGCCCATGCCTTGAGCCGTACGCTGGACAAGCAGACCCATAAGGCGGGTAAAGTCACCATTTCCATCAGGCAACATGAAGACCTTTTCTACATTCAGGGTTTTGGCCCATTGGAACATCACGAATGCATCATTGACCGAGAGACAGATAACCTGATCGATGCCGAGGCTTTTGAATTCGTCATAATGTTCTTCAAACCCCGGCAGGTGGGTTTCTGAGCAGGCGGGTGTAAAGGCACCCGGAACGCCGAAAAGGACGATCCGCTTACATGCAAACACATCCGTCGTCGTGACGTCCTTCCACTCGAAGGGGTTCGGTCCAGGCAGCGCGTCGTTTCGGACGCGGATATGGAAAGTGACGGAGGGTACAAGCTGCGGGTGCATTGTCTGGCTCCTTGGGTTCTTTCGAAGGGCGTACGCAATCCAGTGCTTTCTTAGCCTAAGCTGTGTTTCAGTACATAATTGATTTGCGGCTCTCGATGATTGTTAGCGTGTGAAAAAGCGATATGTCGGCGCTTTCCGACCGAGCATGACGGGTTGCCGACGGCATCACGGGTGTCGTTGTCCCAGTGGCGGACAGCGGTGCTTGGAACGAAGCCACACAAGCTTACGTAGCGGCATTGAGGCGTTGTTTGGAACGTTGACCTGCACGCGTTGCGCCCCTCAATGCCAGACTGCCACTCAATGCTAGGCAATTTCAGCGGCGCTTAGGGGCCTTTTGCCATCAATGAGGCCAGCTCAATTTGAGTCCTATTTTCGACCATATGCTGGTACTTTCGATTTCTGAGCCAATTGGCGTGGGAATGAAGAGATCATTTCAGTCGGAGGAAACATGAAGATTAATCGTCGCGGCCTTCTTTTGGCCGGTTCAGGTCTTGCTTTAGCCTCTTCGCTTCCGGCCTCGCACGCTGAAGCGGCTAAGTCGCGAGGTGTTTCTGCAGCCAGTTGGGATGATGGTCTGTCTCATCCCATCCCATACCGTCCTAGCCCAGGTGCGGGCAAAGAGCGTGGCCTCGTTCTTGGTGGTGGCGGTACCTATTTGCTGTCTTGGATGGTTGGCTATTCTCACGCTCTCAAATCAAAAGGCGTTGATCTAGGGCAGGCTGATATTGCCGTTGGAACATCTGCGGGCTCATTCCTTGGTGCTGCCTTGGTAAGCGGTCGTTTATGGCGCCTTCGAGCGGAATTTGATGTGTTGGCCGAGTTTCCAAAACTATTTGCGGAACTTATGCCGCAGATAGCGCCTAATGCTAGTCAGGTTCGCGCTGCGAAAATGTCCGTGGACGCACGTAATGCAAGACCCGAAACCATTCGAGCTATCGGCCATGCAGCCATGGCGGCGCGCAATCCGGATAACTTGGCGTCTTACCCTAAGGCTGTAGAACGTTTACTTGGTGAGACGGCTTGGCCATCGCCAAAGCTCTTTACGACAGCCAATGATTGCTACACAGGCGAACGTATTGTTGTCTCCCATGAAGACAACATACCAATCAACGTCGCATGTGCGGCGTCATCGTCATTGCCTGGCGGTATGGGACCAACTTTTCTAAAAGATCGTCTGTGCATGGATGGTGGTATCTGTCAAACGAGCACTCATTCGGATGTTGTTTCAGGGGTTAAGCGTGCACTCATTATTTCCCTGACTGATGGCGGGTCGGACGCTGTGAAGCTCGGCTTGAGAACCTCGGGAATGCCGAATACGCTTCAGCAAGAGGTAAAAGATTTGAAGGCTGGCGGAACAAAAGTGAAGCTTAAAATTGTCGGCCTCCTCCCTGGTGTCAGTAAAGTTGACAGTATCGTCGATCCAAAATGGATTTCACCAATGATGAAATGGGGCTATGAGCGCGGGCTTGCTGATGTTCAAGATATGAACCAATTCTGGAATGCCTAAGTTGTAAGGCTTTCTCACGGTAATGATGGGCAATCGTTGTGATTGCCCATCATGAATGCGCTTATAATAAGCTTCGGATCTGTATGAAGTCATATCAAGCATAACGTTTTTCGACATTAAATTGAAAAATTATATTTCATGAATTGAACGTTAAGTCAAAGAACGGCTTTATCTTTATAAAGACGACAGGCGCTTAGAATTTGTATCGATTAAAGCACGATCGATCCTTTATATGTAACGTGGAAACGACACTCTAAAAGCATGAGAGGGGGGAAATCCAATTCAAGCTTAGCGGCGATCAATCACGATATCGAAAAGTGTATTAAGGGAACATAAGAAAAATCTGGTACTTACTTAATTATATGTGACCCAGTTTTGCTGAGATAAATTTATTGCAATATTGAATGGCGATCGGAACCATTCGTTTGAATTAAGTTATAAATAAAACGATTCCTGCATGCCATTAATCAATCTTTTGATCATTCAATAGGTTTTGGTGTCACTAATATTTTATCAATGCGTCGGCCATCAATATCGACCACTTCAAATATCCAGCCCTCAATTGTAAATGTCTCGCCGACTTCCGGCAGACGGTTTAAAGTGTTTAAAACAAAGCCGGCTAATGTTTCATAATCGGCATTAGGATCGACGGGTCCACCAATATGATCTGCAAACTCATCAATGGGCATCCATCCTGATACAAGCCAACTGCCATCCTGTCGTTGTACGTGGGAAGGCTCATGATCGCCTTCTTCTTGAAACACACCTGTTATCGCTTCAAGGATGTCTCCTGATGTGATTACGCCTTCAAAGTGACCATATTCGTCGAAGACTAGCGCCATATGGATAGTTGACGCACGAATAGCTTTGAGTACGTCAAGAGCATTTGCATTATCGGTCACTATGGGTGCAATCATCGCAAAACTCTCAATATCAATATCTTGATTCATAGATAGCGGCTCAATTATATCTTTTACAAAGATAACACCTAAAATCGAGTCAGCATCATTGCCTTGTACTGGTAGACGAGAACGTCGTGTCCCTCGTATCTGCTGAAGAATTTCCTGTTTTGAATCGTTCAAATCAATCATTTCTACGTCACGCCTTGGCGTCATTAATGCTTTTGCAGAGCGATCTGCAAAGCGCATGACCCCAGAGATCATATTTTTTTCTTCTTTCTCAAGCACGCCTGCACTTTCAGCTTCAGCAATAATGCTTTTAACCTCTTCTTCTGTAACCCCTTCGCTATTCTTTGTTTTTTGTCCTAAAATTTTTAAGACTATGCGTCCTGAGGCATCCAGAAGCCATACGAGCGGTGCTGAAACCTTTGACAAGATAGTCATTGCCGGAGCGACGCGGCAGGCGACTTTCTCCGGATCTCGTAGCGCGATCTGCTTAGGAACAAGCTCTCCAATTATAAGAGACGCATAGGTAATCGCAACGACCACAGACCCCACGCCCAAGCCTTCGGCAATAGCGGTGGACAATCCTTGCTCTTGAAGCCACTGGGTTAGGCGAAGGCCAAGAGTAGCCCCAGAGAATGCGCCAGACAGTACGCCAACGAGCGTTATGCCGATTTGCACAGTCGAAAGAAATCGTCCCGGGTTCTCTGCTAGATTAAGTGCCATGCGGGCACGGCGCGAGCCTTTATCGCTGAGCACCTTCAGGCGGGCTGGCCGAGAAGAGACCACAGCCAACTCGGACATGGCCAATAGTCCGTTCACAAGGGTCAAAACGGCGACAGTTAAAATTTCAATATACAATCCAAGCACTCAAGCATGCTGTGCCCCAACCCGTGTGGGCAAGCTTCAACGCTCCTTACCGGTGCCATTCTCTATATGCCGTGTTTGGGTACAATTGTCTATTGGTGCGCAACAGGGCTCTAGCCAAAAATAGGACGTCTTGCAGGACGAGTGTTGGGTTTAAATCCGCACATTGACGTACACGGGATTGGGACGCCTCTTAAGCTGGTGTGGTTACAAAGCCGCGTTTCACGAGAGGTATAAGTGATCTATCTTTATAAACAGAACACATCGCGATCATTTTGTTAATACGAAGTAAGTCGTTCTGGGTACTCATGGTATCGATGGCCAGCTTATATGAGTGCCGAGGTGCTTACATAAGAAAGCAGAATTTCTTAATGAATGAACATGCCACGCATTATTCTAAAAAATTCAAATCGTTTCTCATTGTTTCGACGCCTTCAGTGTATCCGCTTGCATCTTAGGACAACAAATAAAATATGTTTATATGGCAATAAGACATTCGACTGCTCAAGCCTTCATAATGCAGGAAAACTATTGATAATTGTTCCGCTATTCAGAGAAAAGCTGCTCCACAGGATGTATTCAAATCGTTTGTTCCTATGTTGGCAATGATGGTCCTTATGCGACGCGTCGACCTTCTGCATCAATTAGCAAGGAACCGTCTTCCTTCATGAACGGACCTGGGGGATAGCGGTCAATAAGATCAAGAACAGCTTCGCTGGGGCGACATAGCCGCGTTCCCTTCGGTGTACAGACAAAAGGCCGGTTAACAAGAACGGGATTCTTGACCATCGCGGAAAGAAGCTCGTCGTCTGTAACGCTTAGATTTGTCAGACCCATCTCTTCGGCAGGAGATTTGCTCACGCGCAACGCATCACGTGGGGTGAGCCCTGCCGCAGCAAAAAGACCAATCAGTTGCGATCGTGTCCAACCTGTCTCCAAATATTCGATGATTGTTGGTTGATAACCAGCGGATTCCAAAATACTCACAACATTTCGTGAGGTTCCACATTCTGGATTATGAAAAACAACTATATTCATGAGTTGATCCTCTCATTCATGGTATCTGTGCCCTGCCGTTGGCTTTGAACCAGCCACGTCAACACGATAGCTCCCAATGCAGCCCCTACGAGTTGGGCGATAATAAAGCCGGGTAAATCAATCGGGCGAATTCCAGAGAATGTGTTTGAAAATGAACGAGCGATTGCAACAGCAGGGTTTGCAAATGATGTTGAAGATGTAAACCAGTAAGCTGCAGTAATGTATAGTCCAACAAGCCAAGGCACATTTGATGCGTTGAAACGGAGACCACCAAGAATTGTTGCCAATAGGCCGAAAGTTGCCACAGCCTCAGCAAGCCATTGCGAGAGACCGGTTCGCGGCTTAAGCGAAAAAGCAATCAAGGGCAGCTCAAACATTGCATGGGCTAAAACTGCGCCACAAATTCCACCTACTATTTGTGCAGCGATATAAGGCAGTGCATCACTCAACGCAAAAGTACGATTTGCAGTGAAAGCCAATGTCACAGCAGGATTGAAATGAGCCCCGGATATTGGCCCTAGTATTGTAATCAGCACAACGAGGATGGCTCCCGTTGGCAGGGTGTTGCAAAGGAGCTGAAGGGCTACATCCTTCGTGAGGCTTTCGGCCATGATACCCGAGCCGACGACAGTCGCTACAAGAAGACCAGTACCAAGCGCCTCTGCTACCAGACGGTGCAGTCGATCGAAATTTTGCATTACGCATCCTTTGCGTGATTGGTCGCGCCATCCATGCGACCAATCTCATGTAAGTGTGAGCCCAGAGCCAATTGATCGATGCTTTTGATAGGCAAGTTTACAAAAGCGGTGATGCGATTTTTGAGATACCGAAATGCCGTATTGAAAGCTGCTTGTCTTTCAAGATCAGTTCCCTCGACAGAAGCGGGATCTGGGATACCCCAGTGCGCAGTCATCGGTTGACCTGGCCAAATTGGGCAGGCCTCGCCCGCCGCGCCGTCGCAAACAGTAAAAACAAAATCCATGATTGGTGCATCAGGCTTCGCGTATTCTTCCCAACTTTTGGAACGGAATCCATCGGTTGGGTAGCCATACTCAGCCAATGTTTTTAGTGCGAATGGATTGACAACGCCTTTCGGTTGGCTGCCCGCAGAAAAGGCATTGAACTTACTTTTACCCTCTTTTCGAAGAATGCCTTCTGCTAGAATTGAGCGAGCCGTATTACCTGTACAAAGAAAAAGAACATTAAAGGCATGGTCTGTCATGAACTATCTCCTTTGCAGAGGGGAAGCAGGGTGTAAGTGCTTCGACAACGGGAGTGCAGAGGTCTGACCGACCGCTGCAACAATCTTTCAGGAGAAACAGCACAAGGTCCCGCACGGCATCAATTTGGGCGTGATAAACAATCGATCTACTTTGGCGATCGCCTCTCACGAGCCCTGCACGTGCTAAAACGGCCAGGTGGGCCGACATAGTGTTCTGGGAGATTCATAAGTCGTGCGATCTCACCCGCGGGAATGCCGGCAGGCTCGTGGGCGACCAAAAGCTGAAAAGTGGATAGGCGGGTTGGTTGGGATAAGGCGGCAAGGGTCGCGAGGGACGTTGACTGTTCCATATATCTAAAAAACTAGATATAATGATAAGCGTCAAGTGTCTTTATTGCCTTTTTGTAACGAGGAGCGGCACTTATTGTTGGCTTGCACCAGCCGCCCATACGCCGAGACATTGAAATTGGATATTTGCCAAGGCGCCAGAGATCTTATGGGGTTGCAAAATGGTGTTCCGAGAAGGGGAGTAAGCCCTTACCGATCGAGCTGTGAAGGTTGGAAGCAGATTTGCGGCAGCAGCTTACCAGAGGTTTCTTCCGTCGCAGATAAGGTTCTATCCCGCAGGCTTATCTTGATGGAGGCGCGATTCTCCCAAAAAGGGTGTCCGATGGGTCATGGTATGGCCCCTTATGGCAGAAATGATCTGTGATGCTAGGCTGGGGCCAGCAAAAACGCAGTGTAATTGGGTTTTCATTGCTATTGATGCAAAGCGGTATCGGAAGTCTTCGACAATGATGCAGGCTGCGGAGGAAGTCTTGCAAAAGTTGCGATTATGTCCACCGGCGCCTGGCTTTGATGCTGTTGAGGTACGTGGCGGCCGTGAGCGTGCCATGAAAAAACGAAATCAATCTTTTGGTATTGTATTACCAGCAAAAACTTTTCACGGCTCGAAAAATTAGCAAAAAAACTTCGTATCAACTGACGAATGATGCTCCGATTTTGATACGTATCAATGGTCAATTGTTTTACATTGTCGAATGATGTTTTTTAGTCTTTTGTTTTTGGACAAAAGAACGCTCAGGTTTGCTTGGTTACAAACAAAGCTCAATTTCCTAAAAGTCAGGGTTTCCAATGTGCCTCAATTGAATCAATAATTGATTGGGCAACAGCGATGTCATCGGCTTCAGGTAGTCCGCTTACGCCGACGGCTCCGATGACTTCGCCTTCATAGACGATTGGTAGTCCGCCGCCAAACCCTGTTATCCGTGAATCACCAAAGAAGGTGATGTCAAATCCTTCCTGCGTACTACGAGACCTTTGTCCAACAGCTGAACTTGGTCGGCGCAGACGAGCGGCAGTATAGGCCTTATTGGTTGCGACGTTGATTGAGCTAAGCATTGCTGCGGCGTGCCGGAATAGGGTAAGCACTTCGCCATGTGCATCAACAATAACAATGACAAATGGCTTGTCACTTTTCTGAATAATTTCATGTGCTGCTTTTATTGCTACCCATGCATCATGATGATCAAGTGCAGAGATGGTCTTCATCGTGGTTAAACCTTATCCTCATCACGTTACGCGGCAGTCCTAGAAGAAGCATGGGTTTATTCTAAATGAGCTTGTCTCTATAGCAAGTGGTTTAAATTCTTATTGCAGAAAGATGGAGAACAATTAAGCTGAGCTGTAGATGAAAAGCAGTTTCAATATGCGAGGCGCGTGATGGCGAAATTAAGACTCGGTATCATAGGTCTTGGAATGGCTGCGGAGCCGCATGCGCGAGCTCTTATTGAGCTTCATGAGAAGATTGAGATTGTCGCTGCGTTTAGCCCAAGTGCATTTCGGCGTAAAGCATTTTCGTCTCGGTTTGATTTTCCGTTAAGTGATCGGATAGACGCAATATTAGATGATAAATCGATCGATGCAGTTTTAGTGCTCACACCACCGAATACGCATCTTGATATTGTGCGATTGTGTGCCAAGGCTAACAAACATATCTTACTGGAGAAGCCGCTTGAGGCAACGACGTTAAGAGCATCCGAGTTGATTGATATTTGTCGGTCCTC
>Ga0214917_10000293_pt1 | contig 64487 bp, 79 predicted proteins | sample LL_1208_BB_MetaG_FD_177983 | JGI IMG/M metagenome (GOLD analysis project Ga0214917, IMG submission 177983) | Freshwater microbial communities from Lake Lanier, Atlanta, Georgia, United States - LL_1208_BB | ecosystem: Environmental > Aquatic > Freshwater > Lake | place: USA: Georgia | collected... | reverse complement strand
CCAGCTGCAACCTCAGCTTTTTCTTGCAATTGCACCAATGCTAAGAGTTCTAGGGCGGCGCGACGGTCGTTGCGGTCCATGGCAACTTGCAGGTTATTGACACAACTCAATTCACGAAAGAGGCGTAGGTTTTGAAAAGTGCGTGCTAAACCTAGCCTGCAGATCTGTTCTGGTTTCTTGCCATATAGCGAATAACCTTGCCAACGCATTTGCCCATGGCTTGGAGCTGTGAGGCCTGTTATTACATTAAATAGGGTGGTTTTACCAGCACCATTTGGGCCAATTAAACCAAGAATTTCACCTTCATTAATGCTTAGATTTACCTTATCTAATGCCTGCAGGCCGCCAAAGCAAACGCTTAGTTGCTCTATTTCTAATAAATTATTTGTGGATAATTGCTCACTCATGATTGTTTGGCTTTTATTAATCCCTGAGGGATAAATATGGGGCCCAGAAGTATAACCAGGCCAAAAACTATTAGGCGTAGATCACCGATTGGCCTTAGTAATTCAGGCAGTGCTGTTAACAATAGGCCACCGATCACAGGCCCGAGCCAGGTGCGGCTACCACCTAAAACAACAAAGGCCAGTGTTGTGATGCTGGCATCAAAGTTTGCCTGGCGTGCATTCCAACTATTGAAATAATGGGCTGCTAATACGCCGGCTGCAGCTGCCACTATGGCACTCAATATAAAGGCTATTAATTTAACTTTATCAGTGCTTACTCCCATGCAGCGAGCTGCTAATTCATCATCACGAATTGCTGCCATTGCCCTGCCTAGGGGTTGGCGCTCGAGCCAGGCACATGTCCATGCCACTATTGCCAGTAATAGGCCATAGGCGATTAGATATCCCTCAGTCCCTTCAAATGGCTGGGGAATAGCAAAGATGCCAACCGCTGCTCCAAACCAGGGGCTGCTAAGTAATACAACCCTCAATATTTCCACTAATGCAATGGTAGCAATTGCTAAATAAATACCCCTTAATTTAAGAACTGGCTTGCCAATCAAAAATGCTAGTAGCCCAGCTATAGCTATGGCAATAATCATTTCTAATAGTAATGAACTTAATGGATAAACAGCATTGCTTCCACCTAATCCTGGTAATTGGGTAGATAGCAATGCTGCAACTGTGCCACCAATTGTATAAAAACCTGGAGTGGCAAGGGATAGTTGACCGGCACGCAGCGGTAGGTATACAGCCAGGGCAAGCAGGGCCCCAAGCAACATCAACACAAATAGGGAAATATCAATCATTGTGTTATTAAACCTTTTCCAAAGGCGGCTTTCCAAGTAGGCCTTGGGGGCGCAAGATCAACATTAAAAATAAAAAAGCAAAGGCAACTGCATCTTTATAAGCAGACAATTTAGCTGGCACAAGAGCTTCGGCAATGCCAATAATTAAACCACCAAGCACTGCACCAGGCACGCTGCCTAGGCCGCCTAGCACGAGCACTCCAAGCCCCTTAAGGCCATAACCGATGCCGAAATATGGGCCGCCAATATTTACACTGAGGGCTACTAGGCCACCGGAAATACCAGCTAAAAAACTAGCGATTGCAAATGCTAATTGAATTATTGCGCCGCTATTAATTCCAAGTAGCCGTGCTGTGGTTCCGTCCTCTGCCACTGCTTGAAGTGCCTTGCCATAGCTACTGCAATTAAGCCATAGGCTCAACATAAGCATTGTTATACCTGCAACGATTAAAAGCAATAGTTGCACCGTACGAATTTGTACACCATGGCCAAGTGCTAATACTGCTGGCCATCTTCCCAGTAGGTTTGAAGGTAAGGCGTAGGCTTCAGCACCCATGAAGAGCTGAATTAAATTCACTAAAATAACACCTGCTCCAAGGCTGGTTATTAGATAGAGCAGTGGTTCAGCACCCCTGCGGCGCAGGGGTTTAAAAGCAACGGCTTCCAATAAAAGGCCCATAGCTGCAGCTGCAATGCCAGCCAGGGGTAATGCAACTAAGAGTGGTAAGGCTAAGGGTAAATGTATTCCAGCCAACATGCCATTAATGCCAACAGTACCACCAAGTAATAGGTATGTGAAATAGGCACCGCATGTGAATATGGCGCCATGGGCAAAGTTAATAACCCCAAGCACTGAAAATACAAGCGTGTAGCCAAGGGCAAAGAGGGCATAGGTTGCACCAATTGATATGCCATTGATTAAGAGCTGTAATAAACCATCCATGGCACTTATTTAGGGCAACAGGGCAAATTTACCGCTGCGTCCATCGGGGTTCATGCGCACTTGAGCAACAAAGAAACTCTCTTGTATTACTTCTCCTTCAGGGCTAAAGCTGATTTTACCTAAGGGGGTGTTATAAGTACCCCTAAGGATTTCTTCATTTAGCAAAATACGAACTTGGCGTAGGGGTTTTGCTTGTAATGGTTGGCGTTTATTGAGTCTTTCTGTTGCTTCTGCAATCACCTGGTAGGCAGCATAGGCTTGGGCTGTTAATTGCGGTGGCACCGCACCAGATTGTTGCGCCTTAAAGCGGGCCACAAAAGAGCGATTTGCATCAGTTTGCAGCTCTGGACTATAGGCCTGAGCAATCAAGATGCCATCACAGGTTTTTTGGCAAATTGGATAAATATTAGGCGTATTCATACCATTTCCTACAATTATAGTACCTTTAAAGCCCAATTCCCGCAATTGACGGATTAAATTACCACCATCTACTGCCTGCAAAGATAACACAACCATATCTGGTTTCGCCCTTAATGCCGAGGTGATCTGATTGAGGAAATCTTGGTCATTTAGCTGCGTTCGTTGCACTGTAACTGTGTTGAGGCCCTTAGCTTTAATCGCCTTCTGAAAGATTGCTGTTTCAGATGTGCTGTAGGCATCATCATTTGCATAAAATACAGCTACCCGTTTGATGGCAGGATTTAGCTGCAATGCTTTAGCGATTGATAGCGGTGCAATCACTAAACTTTGGGCTGATACGCGGCTGATGAAATTACCAAGTTCTGGTATTCCAGTTGCTGTATTTGAAGGTGCAACCACTGGAACACCACGCCTTTGTGCGATTGGGCTAGCGGCAAAAGCTTGTTGGGAAAGGGTGGGACCAATAAGTGCCGCGCTGCCGCGATTAATTAATAAATTAAAGGCATTTATTGCACCTGCTTCATCACTGCCACCATCTTCGATGCTTAGGTTTAAAGGCATGCTGCTACCTGGTTTAAATGCTGCCTGGGCTAGCTCGAGGCCAATCCGTTGGTCTTGCCCATAAACATTGGCGTTCCCGCTGAGAGACAGCACTGCACCAACCGGTAAGCCAGCTTTTAGGTTTACCGGTGCGTTGCTATTTGTGCTGCTACAGCTAGCCAGCAGCACCAGTAGCAATAGCCATTTAGGCAATAATCTCAAAACTTTCACGGAAGGCATCAATAGTGGCATCGATATCAGCCTCTGAGTGGGCAAGGGAGGTGAATCCTGCTTCAAATGCACTTGGTGCAAGATACACCCCACGTTCCAACATCGCTCGATGTAATTTTGCAAATCTGGTTGTGTCTGCTGATTTTGCTTCTTCAAAATTACGCACTGGGCCTTCACATAGAAAGAAACCAAACATTGCACTGATGCTGCTGCCACATATCGGTAAACCTGCTGCCTGGGCGGCAGCTTGAATACCATTCGAGAGCCGTTTTGTGCGGGCTTCCAGTTGTTCATAGCAGCCGGGTTGTTTTAACAGTTCAAGGGTTTTGATGCCGGCCGTCATCGCCAGTGGATTACCGCTCAATGTTCCGGCTTGATACATCGGCCCAGCCGGTGCCACCATCGCCATGATTTCAGCGCGGCCGCCATAGGCACCTACCGGTAAGCCACCACCAATCACTTTCCCCATGGTGGTGAGATCTGGTGTAACACCAAATTTGGCTTGGGCACCGCCATAGGCAATGCGGAAACCAGTCATCACTTCATCAAATACCAGCAGGGCGCCATATTCATTAGTTAGTTCCCTTAGCCCTTCAAGAAAACCAAAATCCGGTGGAATAAAACCGGCATTGCCAACCACTGGCTCAAGGATCACCCCAGCGATTGAATCTGGATTAGCAGCAAATAATTCCTTTACTGCTTCTAGATCGTTGTAGGGAGCGGTGAGGGTATTTGCAGTGGTGCTACTTGGCACCCCAGGTGAATCAGGCAAACCCAGGGTTGCCACCCCTGAACCGGCCTTCACCAAGAACATGTCGGCGTGGCCGTGGTAACAACCTTCAAATTTGATCAATTTGTCGCGGCCCGTGTATGCACGCATCAGCCGCAACACCGCCATGCAGGCCTCAGTGCCGCTGTTAACAAAGCGCACCATCTCAACGCTTGGCACCGCATCAATAACCATCTGGGCCAGCTGGTTTTCCAAGGCGCAGGGGGCACCAAAACTGGTGCCTTTGGCTAGGGCTTGATGCAGGGCTTCAATTACCTCCGGGTGGGCATGGCCGCAGATGGCCGGTCCCCAGCTGCCGATGTAATCGATATAGCGGTTGCCATCCACATCCCAGGCATAGGCACCTTCCACCCGATCAAACAGAATCGGCTGGCCCCCCACCGATTTAAAAGCCCGCACCGGTGAGTTCACACCGCCAGGCATCAGCTTTTGGGCCGCTGCAAACAATGCTTCTGAGCGGCTTGTGTTCAGGGCTGAAGCTGTTACCAAAGCTTAGGGGCCAGGTATCTGGCTAAATCACAAGAAACTATCCTCGCCTAAAACGCCCCAGCTTTGCGCCTTATAGGCTGAGATTGTGTATTTGTAAAAATCGTGGGTGCAGCCACTGCCATTGATTGGCAAGCCCTAGAGCAGCAATTACGTGCATTTTTACCTGCAAAAGCAGTGGTGAGCAAGGCGCAGGAGCTTCTCAGCTACAACTGCGATGGCCTCACGATGGAACGCCATCAACCACCCCTAGCGGTGTTGCCTGAAAGCACCGCTGATGTGGCCGCCATCTTGAAGTTATGCCAGCAGCTTGGCGTTCCGTTTGTGGCACGGGGCAGTGGCACTGGTTTGTCTGGTGGTGCCTTAGTTGAACAGCCGGCCTTGCTTGTGATCACCAGCCGCATGCGCCAGGTGCTTTCAGTTGATCTCGCTAATCAACGCATCACCGTGCAACCGGGTGTGATCAATAGCTGGGTAACACGGGCTGTTAGTGGTGATGGTTTTTATTTCGCCCCTGATCCCTCCAGCCAAGTGGCCTGCAGCGTGGGCGGCAATGTGGCTGAAAATTCAGGCGGGGTGCATTGCCTCAAATATGGAGTTACCAGCAACCATGTGTTGGAGTTGGAGGTGGTGCTACCCGATGGCACTATCACCACCCTGGGCGGCCCCTTAGCGGAAATGCCAGGGCTTGATTTGCGCGGTGTTTTTATCGGCAGTGAGGGCACCCTCGGCATTGCCACCTCAATCACCCTGCGCATACTGCGTCAGCCGGAAGCGGTGGCTGTTTTATTGGCTGATTTCGGCTCGATGGAAGCAGCAGGGGAAGCGGTGCGCGCCGTTACGGCCGCTGGCCTGTTGCCGGCTGGCATGGAAATCATGGACAACTTCACGATTCGCGCCGTGGATTCAATGCTCGATCAAGAGCTATATCCGCTTGATGCAGCGGCAGCTTTATTAATCGAACTCGATGGCAGTGGCCCTGAGGTGGAGATTGCGATGCAATTGTGTGATGGGCTCTGCCGCCAAGCCGGCGCCCGCCAAGTGCAAAAAGCAACCTCTGCTGAAGATCGCGCTCGCCTTTGGCTTGGTCGTAAAAGTGCAATTTCAGCTCTGGGTCGTTTATATCCCAATTACTATCTTCAAGATGGTGTAGTGCCCCGCAGCAGCCTGCCGATGGTGCTTGCTGCCATTGATCAACTCAGCCAGAAGCATCAATTGCCTGTGGCGAATGTGTTCCATGCCGGTGATGGCAACCTGCATCCATTGATTCTCTACAACGGCGCAGAATTAGGTGTGAAGGATCGGGTGAAAGCTTTGGGGGCAGCTATCCTGCGGCTTTGCGTTGATGTGGGTGGCAGCATCAGCGGTGAACATGGAATTGGTAGTGATAAGCGTTGTTTTCTTGATTGGATGTTTGATGCTGCCGATCTTCAAACAATGCAATTAGTGCGTAAAGCGTTCGACCCAGAGCAGCGGGCTAATCCAGGTAAATTATTTCCCACGCCAGTGGGCTGCGCTGAAGCCCATAGGCGCTCCCAGAATTTGCAATTACCGCCTGAGGTGGTGGTTATTTAGAAGTTGTCTTCCTCCTCTGCACCATCACCAATATCAATGCTTACGGGGGCGTGGTCGCTTGGTTTAAGCTCGCCCCTTTCGCTTTTATGGATCATGCAACCCATGGCCCGCTGTTGTAATTCCTCACTGATATATATGTGATCAATGCGCCAGCCCTGATCGCGATCCCAGGCCCCTGAGCGGTAATCCCACCAGCTCCAATGGCCAGCTTCTGTTTCAAATAGGCGAAAGCCATCTTCTAAATCATTGCCAATACATGCCCTTAGGGCTTGCCGTTCAAGGGCTGATGCCATGATTCCGCCATTGTGGCGGCTGGGATTAGCAAGATCGATATCTTCTAGGGCAATGTTGAAATCACCCATCATGCAGAGGGGTTCCCCCTGTTGCCTTTGCACCGTTAGATAACGGTTTAAGCAATTCAGCCAGGCTAATTTGTAGTTGTATTTATCCGATTTCAAATCAGAGCCATTTGGCACATATAGGTTGAGTATTCGAATCCCTTCAACGGAGGCGCTAATTACCCGTTTCTGCTCCCCTAATTGCTCTGCCTCTTGATCACCCGGCAGCAGAGCAGCAAAACCAATGCGCACGTCTTCCAATGGAAGCCGGCTTAAAAGGGCCACGCCGTTGTAACTCTTTTGGCCGCTGATGGCTGTTTTATAGCCGGCCGCTTCAATTGCTGCCTGCGGAAAAAGGCCATCCTCCACCTTGGTTTCCTGCAGCCCCAACACATCAGGTTGGGCCGTTGCAAGCCAGCGCAGCAGATGCTCCTGCCGGCTGCGAATTGAATTCACGTTCCAAGTGGCGATCCGCACCGAAGGAGGCCTTTAAACTTGTTGCACTTAATAGCTAATCCATGCCTAATCAAGCTACAAACCTGGTGCGTTCTGCCCTGCCTGTAGCCCTCTTGGGCCTGATTGCATCGGGCGCCGGCCATGCAAATCCCAAAAATGAAAGCATCCAAGAGCAAAATCTCTACAACTACGGCACCACAAAACCGAGTAACTCACTTCTGGATGTAACTAATCCAATGGAGTTGATGAACCGTTTGCGCAATTCCAGCTCCATGGATAGCGCCACCTCCCCGAGTGATGCTGTGGATGAAGCCCTGCGTCAATTAGATAAACCAACGGCCCCAGCGGCCAAGGCGCGGCCAGTGGGGCCTTGAGCCTGCTGGCGCACGCTCTTAACCATCCAACTGGCGGCTACTTGATCTAAAACGGGTCGTGATTTTTCTGGCACCCGTTGACGCGCCTCCCTAATTAAGGCAACAGCCGCTTCCCCTTCGCCCGCCTCCTGTTTTTGCAGGGCTAAAGCCAATAGGGGCCGTGGATCCTCCGGATAGCGACCGATCAGATCGCGGTAGGTGCTCTCGGCCCTTTTACTTTGCTGGCGCCGTTGCAGCACATCAGCAAGCAATAGCCCAAGGGGCAGGCCCTCTGGTTTTGTTTTTGCAATTTCAGCGCTGATTTTTAGTTGCGCCTCCAACTGGGAACCCTTGCCTTGGTTTAACTGCAGTTGGCTCAATTGCTGCCAGGCCTCTGGTTGCAGTGGTTTCACATTCAGCACCTGGCGGATTTCCCTTTCCGCACCGCTTTGATCCTGCTGCTGCCTGCGGAGATCAGCCAACATCAAACGCAACTGCCAATTTTCTGGCCTTTGGTCGCTGAGGGTTTCAAGTAGGCCAAGGGCACCGCTTTTATCGCCAAGGGCTAGGCGTAATTTGAGCAGCTGCAGTTGCTCTGCATCACTAGCAGTGCCGCCCCTTAGCTTTGCCTCTAGGGGCGCCCGGCGTTGTTCAAAGGCCGTTTGGGGAGTTTCAGCTGCTTCGATTTGCTTGCTGGTGTGGCCGAGCCACCAACCGCCCAAGCCAGCAAGGCCAATGGCTGCCACTGCTGCAATGGGTTTACTAAGCAAGGGAATCGCCTGATTTTTGTCTAGTAAACCGTTTAAGGCGAGCGCTGTCAGGGGGATCGCTAGATTTCAATGTGGTTCAGCCCGGTTCTGCCTTTCTGATGCGTCAGCACCCGATTCCTCCGGTTAATGAACCGCTGCAGTTCCGGGCGATCGGAATCGTTAGGGGTACCTATTGCCCCACCAAAACTGATGTGCTCACCCGCGGCAACCTCACCACTGTCGATGGCAGCGCTATCGATGCGGTGTTGCTGGGGCGGGTGTTGAGCTTGGTGAAGCGACATCTCAATTTGGAGCAGGAACACCTCTGGGTGGTTTATCCCCGCAGCAGAGATGATCAAAAACTGCATCTACAAGTGGTGGGTGTGTGGGAGCCAAGCACCCTGGCCAGTGATGAAGAGGATCTGGCTGATTCCCTGCCGGAGGGTGATGGATTTTTCTCCGTGCGAGGCGAATTGATCTACACCAAGCCTGAAACGGGTGATTTGGTAATCAAAATCCGCCAATTACCCCGCGCTGATGGCAGCCGCCCCCAACCGTTCAAGCTGCAGCTCAAAGGCAATATTCCCCTTGAACATCTGCGCCATTTTCTTGATCTACGCGTGCGCTTACAGGGGGAATTACTCCAAATTGAACACTGGGAAGTAATTGCGCCAATGCCGCAACGCAGCGATCGTCGCGGTGGGGCTAAAAAGCGCCCCCGCCGCTGATGGCAGCCCACTGGGCCTATTTGGATGCCCCCACCGGTGTGGCGGGGGACATGTTGCTGGCCGCCCTGTTCGACCAGGGTTTAGGGCAAGAGGTGGTGTTAGCTCCCCTCACCGCCCTTGGCCTTGGCGAGGCATTTCGTTTGCATGTGGCTGAGGGCCGCAATGGCGGCCTGCGGGGCACCAAGCTCACAGTTGAATTATTAGAGAAATCAGCGCCCCATCGCCTCTGGCGTGAGCTAAAACCCCAGCTGGAAACTGCCGCCTGGCCTGAGCCATTGCGCCTCAAGGTGATTGAGGTTTTTAGTTTGTTGGCGGAGGCGGAGGCAAGGGTGCATGGCTTAAGCCCAAGCCAGGTGCATTTCCATGAAGTGGGCGCCATTGATGCCTTGGTTGATGTGGTGGGCGTATGCGCTGGCCTGTTGCATTTCGGCATAGATCACATGCTCGCCAGCCCGCCACCCGCTGGCCATGGCCATGTGCGCAGTGCCCATGGGGTGTTGCCGGTGCCGGTGCCGGCCGTGTTGGAAATCGCCAGGCAACGCCAAATCCCCTTGGCCAGCAGCCTTGGTTTTCCCGCTGCTGAACTCACCACCCCAACGGGGATGGCGCTTTTGGGTGTTTGGGTAGAGCGCTTTTGCGCCCCCCCAGCCCATATCCCAGCCATGGTGGGCATCGGATTAGGCGAGCAACAGTTGGATCGCCCCAACCTGTTGCGCCTATGGCAACCAACTGTTCAAAACCAAGAAGAGCTGGCCAGCACCGAAACGTTGCTCGTGCAGGAGTGCCAGATCGATGATATGGACGGCGAAGCCTTGGCTTTTTTGCAGGAGCAGTTGCGTTTAGCCGGGGCCCTCGATGTTTTTGCAACCCCGATTCAAATGAAAAAGGGTCGACCAGGTGTGCTTTTAACCAGCTTGGCGCCGCCAGAATTAGGCGAATCCCTGCGCTCGATTTGGTGGCAGCACAGCAGCAGCCTTGGCCTAAGGGAAAAGCTGGAATCCCGGTGGGTATTACCCCGCCAAGCGATAACGCTTAACAGCCCTTGGGGGCCGGTGCAGGCAAAGCAAGCCCAGGGGCGGGTGAAGGTGGAAGCGGATGAATTGGCGCGGCTGGCAAGGGAGCATGGCTTGGGTTGGGCTGAATTGCGCTCTGCCTTGGCAGACCATCAACCATGAAAAAAATCCGCCTTTCCTGGCTGGTGGGTCCCCTGAGTGTGCTGCTGCTTGGCATAGCCCTCTGGCGCCATGGCAACCAGGTATTGGAATTGGCCCCCGATCAAGAGGGTTGGGCCCTATTGCTTTTTGGGCTTGGAGCCACGGTGGCGGCCCAATGGTTAAACGCCATTGCCTGGTGGGCCTTGCTCCAATGGTTGAGGGTGCCCTTGCCCCTACCCCAGGTTTTGCTGCTGTTTGTACGCACCAATGTGTACAAATATTTGCCTGGCGGCATTTGGCATCACCTGGGCCGTTTGCGCTGGCTGCGCAGCCAAGCTGTTTCAGGGCGGCGGGCCCTCCTGGCGGTGTTGCTTGATCCGCTGTTGATGATGATTGCTGCCCTTTGCCTGGTGCCCCTGGGGGGATTGCAGTGGGGAATTGGTTTGCTTGCACCCTTTGCACTGTTGTTATTGCAGCCCTGCTGGTTGAACCCACTCCTGGAACGTTTGCTGCGCAGCAAACGGGCAATGCTGGGCCCGGCCGATGAATGCTCCAGTGATGCTCCATTGCTGGGTAGCCCTTGGCAACCACTGCTGCTGGAACTTCCGTTTCTATTGCTGCGCTTTGCTGGTTTTGGCTGCTGCATAGCAACTTTCAGCAGTATCTCCAGCCTTGGCCTTGGGGTGTGGCTAGCAGCCTTTTGCCTTGCCTGGGTGGTGGGTTTGGTGGTGCCTGGAGCCCCCGGCGGGATCGGGGTATTCGAATTGGTGTTGCTAGCGCGGCTACGGGGCTTAATTCCAGAGGCTGAACTACTTGCGGTGTTGGTGAGCTATCGCTTGATCAGCGTTGGAGCGGAATTATTGGCAGCAGCAGGAGCACAAATCGACCAACGGCTTGCAAACCGCTCGCAATAACAATTAGTATTGAGAAAAGTATGTTTTTGTTGTGGCGGTATCCGGGGGTTTACGCCACGATTTACATGGCCGTGGCCAGCGCCTAACACCACAGCGGCAAAGGGTTCTAGACCTTTTTGAAAGGGTAGGCGCCGGCCATCACCTCAGCGCTGAAGACGTGCACCTGCAGTTGCTCAGGGCAGATGCGCGCGTTTCCCTCGCCACCGTTTATCGCACCCTGCGCCTGCTGGCCTCCATGGCCCTGCTACGTGAATTGGAATTACCTGAGGGCAGCCGCAGATTTGAACTGGCAAGTGCTGAACTGCACGACCATCACCATTTGGTTTGTGCTGCCTGCGGCCGAACAGAGGAATTTGATAGCGCCCAGGTTTTGCAAGCAGGTGCTGATGCCGCCGCCAAACATGGTTTTCGCTTGCTTAGCTCCAGGCTCACAGTGAGGGGCCTATGCGGGGCCTGCGCCGCTGCGGTTTGATGCTGCAATGGCTTTTTTAGAAGCAACCCATCTCTGGCATCACTAAAGCCCGAAGGAATGGGCCAAACAAACGAACGAGCCAATGAATTGTTGAGAACTGGTTTCAACCTGGAGCTAAAACAGGGTTTTTGCAAGTGCTTCTCAATAGCTATCGCAAATGTTCAATAGCGGCGCCTCACGGCAACCGGGATTGGTTGCAGGATGCCGCCGCCCGAGTCGTCGTCGTCTGAGTTGGGCCTTAGGTAGAGAATGATGCCGATGGCAAGAGCGATTGCCCCTAGCAGCGCCGGTTCGATCATTACAAAAGTTCATCTTTTCAAACCCTAGTGGGATCAAGGCTGAGCTGTTGTTTTTTGCCTTGTTTGCCCAGTTGCCATCCCACCAAGCTGCCCAGCAGCGCCGCCGGTAAGGCATGGCCCTTAAGAACCGCCACCGTTACGAATAGGGGCACCAGTGGTTGGGCCAAGATCGCCGCTTGAATGCTTGCCACCAGTGCGCTAATCGCTACCTCGTTGGGAATGATTCCTAGGGCTTGATGAAGTCCTGAAGCGATCGCTGCAGCGCCAATTATTAAAGGAAAGAAAAGGCCACCCACCCAGCCGCTCTCTAGGCAGAGGGCGCAAAGGCCAATTTTCAGAAGGCCAAGCAGCAAAAGTGCCCCTGATCCCTGCATCAATGCGCCTTGGAGCAGGGGGCTCAATTGTTGCTCCCCTGAAAACAAAGCAAGCGGTTGCCAAATATTCACTAAAGCCAGCACCAGCCCTGCAAACACCGCCTGGTTCAGGGTTGACACCGAGAAGCGTTGCCATTGCTTGCTTAGTTGCTGCCGCAATCCCAAAAACAACAAACCCAAGTAGCCGCCAAGCAGGCCAAGCACCAGGGCCCACAGCAGGTTCAAGCCCGCCTGGTTGGGGCTTTGGGGCCAAATAAAGGCAACCCCCTGTTCACCACCACCAAACCTGGTGAAACCTTGGGTTAGGGCAAAGCCAGCGATTCCGCCTAGCAGCGCCGCCAGCCAGCTCCAGCGGGATTTGATCAAGTTGATATTTGGGCTTATTGATTGTTGAACTCGTTTTAGGTTTAGGTTTATTTCGGCCAGTATCCGGCTCAGCATCGCCTCCGGGCCAAGGCTTCCACCCCCCACTAAGGCAAGCAGCCCCAGCAAAAGGTGGCTGCCTCTGAAACTGAGATCAAGGCGTTTTTGCTGTTCGTTTGTTTGACTCAGTTGGGCCAGGGTTACATGCAATTCCGGCAGGGGTTGGGCCCCAGCACGGCGCAAAAGACCAATGAAAAGCCCAGTAATTAAAGGCAGCAAAAACTGCCAAACCACAGGCGCTTGGGAGGGAAATCCGCGTAGCACCTGCTGCCCCCAAGCCAATTGGCTGAGGTAATCAAGCAATGCCATCACTAAGCCACCCAGTAGCCCGGTGAGGGCCCCGGTTAAAAAGTTGATAAAAACGCTAACTAAAACCTTTGCCTGCATCAGGTGCCTCGCAGGCTTGCAGCTGTTTTAGTAATTTTGGCTGATTTAAATTCCTGCCGATCAAAACTATTTGGTTGCTGCGCTCCCCTTGCCAATCGCTGTCGTCTATGGAAAAGCGCTTGCCGGCTAAGTGAAAAATATGACGCCTCTCGCTTTCATTAAACCAGAGGATACCTTTAGCTCTAAACACCTCAAGGGGAAGCTGATTATCTAGAAAGTTTTGAAATTTACGCAAACCTAAGGGCTTTTTGCTGCTGTAGGAAAGCGATGTAAATCCCTCGATTGCAGCGGGTTCTGACTGTTTATGGTTGTGATCATGGTTGTGATGGTGATGATCGTGGTTGTGATTATTGTGGTGATGGTTTTTATGTTTTTGTTCTTCAACAATACGATCGGATTCAAATAAGCCAACGCTTAGTAGTAAAGGTAATGGCACCTCCCCTTTAACGCTATGCAGCAGCCGAGCATCTTTTTTCACTTCTGCTAGCTGGTTTTCCACCTCTTTAAGGCGTTCCGCTGATACGAGATCTGTTTTGTTAAGCAATAAGATATCTCCATAAAGAACCTGGGCTCTACCAACTTGGGTATTGAGCACTTCAGCATCAAAGTTTTCAGCATCCACCACCGTAATTATCGAATCGAGCCGGGTGAGATCACGTAGATCACTACCTAGAAAAGTCATGGCAACGGGCAATGGATCAGCAAGGCCAGTGGTTTCAACCACCATGTAATCAATGGGATCCGGCCGATCGAGCACTTTGTAAACCGTTTGCAGCAGTTCATCATTAATGCTGCAGCATATGCAGCCATTATTTAGCTCTACTGTGTTATCGCTGCTATTGATGATTAATTCATTGTCAATACCGATTTCACCAAATTCATTAACTAAAACTGCGGTTTTAACCCCCTCCTGGTTGGCGAGGATGTGATTGAGCAGTGTGGTTTTACCGGCGCCGAGAAAGCCCGTGAGAATGGTTACTGGAATCGGTTCTTTGTTTTGGGTGGCGGTCATTCAATTAGGGAATGGTGCGTGGATGGTTTTTAGTGTTTTTGGTTTAGCTGGCTGGTTTGCAATTAGCGCAAATCCCAAATATCTCAAGGGTATGAAATAGGGGTGTGAAACCCTTTGGCGTGTGTATTGATAGGGAGTGCTGTTCCACGGGGCATTGGGCTAAGGCTGAACTGCTGCCGCATTCAACGCAGGTGAGATGGTGTACATCCCTTTCCCTAGGGGCATATAGGGCTTCTCCGTTGGCAAGATGACGGCAACGTACTTGACCCTGTTGCTGCAGGCTGCGCAGATGGCGATACACGGTGGCGAGGCCAATCGCATTGCCTGCTGCTTTGATGCGGGCGTGGAGGGCTTGACCACTTAGTTCCTCCTCACTGCTGCGCAACACATCAAGCAGCAGGTTTTGCCTGGTTGCCGAACTCAGCACCATGTAGCACTCCAGTTCTTAGCAACTTTAGTAAAAATGATTCCTATTGCTGGTTTGCCCAAGGCGGCGGCAATTGCCAATAGGCGGCATTTTTGCTGTTTTCCCGAGCTTCCACCTGCCAGCACCAGCTGCGGCCATCATCCCTGGCGTAGAGAAGCGCATTGGTTTGTTCCCACACCCAGTGGGCACTGCCTTCCATGCCAACATTTGCCATCACGCGCAGATCCAAGGCGCCCAATTCGTGCAGCCGCTGCCATTCCGGCAAAAGGGGGTCATCGGCATTTGCCAAAAAGGTGTGATCAAATTGCTGATCCAAAACCTGGCGCAATGCCTTGAGGCTGGAAAAATCCACCACAAAGCCATGCTGGTTTAGTTCTTTTGCGCCAAACCAACAGGTGAAGCTACGGCTGTAGCCATGCACAAAATGGCAGTGGCCAGGATGGTTTGGTTGGCGGTGGCAGCAGGGGAATCCCTCGAACTGCTTAGAGCAGGTGTACATAAGTGCGCCAGTGCGCTGCGAAGCTTGTTTAATCAGTTTCCCCTGCGGCCATGAATGCTCCTTGGGCTTTACCCCTAGAAGAGCTGCGTTTTACCCCCGACGGCTTGATTCCTGCCATTGCCCAGGATTGGCTTGATGGGGCGGTGTTGATGCTTGCTTGGATGAATCGCCAGGCCTTGGCGCAAACCCTTGCCAGCGGTCAGGTGCACTATTGGAGTCGCTCTCGCCAGGAGCTGTGGCACAAGGGCTCCAGCAGTGGCCATTTCCAACACCTCAAGGCGATTCGCTACGACTGCGATGCCGATGTGTTGTTACTGAGCATCGAACAGCAGGGCGGCATCGCCTGCCATACGGGTGCCCGCAGTTGTTTTTATGGCTCTGGAAACAAAATCAGCTCCGGCGGTGCTGCGGCGCTGCCGCCGCCTGCCGATGCCTGCACGGAATTGTCAAGGGTTATCCAGGGGCGGCTGAAGAATCCTGAACCTGGCAGCTACACAAATAAATTGCTGGAGGGTGGTGATAATCGAATCCTTAAAAAAATTGGCGAAGAAAGCGTGGAATTTGTGATGGCTTGTAAAGACAATGCCCCAGATCAAATTGCCGCAGAAGCTGCTGATTTGTTATTTCACCTTCAGGTGGCCCTAGCCCATCACGGCGTTAGTTGGCGGCAGGTGCAAGAGGTGTTGGCGGGCCGAAGGGATGCCCCCAGGAGGAAAAATTAAAGCCTACACAAAAAATAGATTAAGTTTGAATGAGTAATTCTTGTTAGGAACAAATTTCCCCTAGAGATAGATCCCCCCAGAGCTTGACCAAGTGGGAAATTGGCCATGAAAGCAGCCAGCATTCCTTTTAACGAAGCAGATCGGCTGCACGCCTTGCAGGAATATCGAATTCTTGGCACCCAGCCGGAACAGTCTTATAACGATTTAACATTAATAGCAGCAGAGGTTTGTGATACTCCAATTGCATTAATGAGTTTGGTGGATGAAAATAAGCAATGGTTTAAGGCGAAAGTTGGTGTTGATGTGTTAGAAACACCAAGAGACTGGTCTTTTTGCGCCCATGCTATTCACACGTTTGAGCCCTTAATTGTTGAAGATGCTTTGAATGATCAACGATTCCACGATAATCCATTAGTTTGCGGCGAACCAAAAATAAGGTTTTATGGGGGCTTTCCGCTCCAGAATAGTCAAGATCATCGAATTGGTACTCTCTGCGTTATTGATAGAACGCCAAAATCCCTAAACAAATCGCAAATTAAAATTATGGAAGCGCTTGCGCGGCAAGCAGTTTCATTCTTAGATCTAAGGCTTAGGGCCGTGCGATTACTAGATTCATTTTGTAGTTTAAATCACTCGCCCAATGTTATCTCCACCTGTTCCTACTGTCGCAAAGCAAAAAATGAGAATGGACAATGGCAATATCTAGATCAGTATCTATCCTCGCGATCCAGCCTAAATTTCAGCCATGGAGTATGCGATGCCTGCATGGAAGATCAATTCCCCGAGGTATTAGAAATTTGGAAGCAGGATGAAAAAGAGAAATTTAGAAATAATTATCATTCAAAAATAAACTCATAAACAGAATGGTAAAAATTGAGCTCTGCAGGCGGCGTAGCCATCAACTAGCGCGCCAAGGCCAATCTGGTGGGCAATGCCAAAGCCAGTGAGGCCTTCCACAACAACTCCAATCACGATGCCAACCATGGCCGCTCGGCCATTGAAACGCTCAACTTTCTGCAATTGCTCCATGTGGGTCATTTGCTCGGCGCGGGCTTGGAACAATTTGCTGTTGCTTGCGGAGTTGTCCATTGCTGATGCACGTGTTGCGAAATATTACAGGCTTTGTAACGGATTGTAAAGATCATCCCTTTGTGGCTCCTAGGTGCTCGTTTCGCGCCCCCGCCTTTGATCAATTAGTCGGGCAAGCTCAAGGAAATAGCCCGCGGTGCACCACTTGCCATGGTTGCGATCTCTATTCACCGAGTCGCTCCTCAGCTCTGCTGTTTCAGCCAAAAGCAGGTCGAGCTCGCCTTGGGGGAGCTCATAGAGCTCCTGAAGTTCTATGGATCGATCGAGTAGGTGGCTTTTAAACCACTTTTGATTTTGCTCTTGGAGAGGGATATCCATTTTGAGCAAAGCTAAGCAAATCCAAAGCCTAGCCAAGCTGGAATCCACTGAAAAGTTGTTTTGGTATTTCGCATCACTTGATACAGAAGCTGCGGCCATTGAGCTCCTAATCATATTTAATCTTTGGTGGGCCAATGTTTAGCCTCGAGAGTCAAAAGCTTGCCTTAAACGGGCAGACGAACCCCAAAACCTTGACTGCTTTGCTGAGTATAATTACTGGTGCATTTTTTGTTTTACTTGGCGTCTTGGCCTCTGAGCAGATGAGATTGGATAAGTGCAGGGCGGAAAGTAAATTGCCTCAATCCGCTTGGGCCACAGGAGTTTCCCTTTGTTCCCATGGCATTCTTGTTAGGAGTTCAACTCAAAACCATTGAAATCAGATCCAAATTTGTAAAAGTAAATTCGCTTTTATGTGCAAGCCTGGAGGGCTGATTGGTGATTGATCAAAAAGATAAGTGGAATCGCGGCCTGGATCTGTTTATTGAATCGGTTTTAAAGCCAGATCCAAAGCTTCGCAATTGTGCCCATAATCAAGAATGCTTCAACGAATTAATGGAAGTTCGTAAAAATATTTTAGAACACCTCGAGAGCATGCGCTGGCATGAATAAGTAATTTTCCCTTTAGATCCCTTGCTTTTTCTTCTATCTTTTAACAAGAAGCGGTTTTGGGTCACTAGAGCTTGTGAAGGGCCCCCTGCAGGTTGTGTGGTTCAAGCGGGATCTGCGTATTGCAGACCACAAACCGCTGTTGGAAGCCAGCCGGCTCGGTGCGGTACTTCCCCTTTATGTGGTGGAACCCCACTACTGGCAGCAAAACGATTGTTCCGGGAGGCAATGGCAATTCTGTTCTGAAAGCTTGTTGGAGTTGAGGTTGTCCCTAGCCCGTTTGGGGCAACCCCTTGTGGTGCGCTGCGGCCAGGTGGAACAGGTGTTGGAGCGGGCCCACAATCAATTTGGCATCGCTGGCCTTTGGAGCCATGAGGAAACCGGTAATGCTTTCACCTACGCCCGCGATTTACGGGTGGCCGCCTGGGCGAGGCGGCATTCGATTAAGTGGCATGAATTTGCCCAGTTCGGCGTTATTCGCGGGCTGAAAAACCGCAAGGGTTGGGCCCGCCGCTGGGAGGGCCGCATGGCTGAAATGCTCACCCCGCCGCCGGAGCGCTTAATACCCTTGGAGGGCATAGAAATTGGTGAAATTCCCTCTGCCCATGGGCTGGGCCTAGAGCCCGATTTATTGCCACGCAGGCAGCATGGCGGCAGCCGTGAGGCTGTTCAGTTGCTATCAAGCTTCTTAACTGAACGCAGCCGTCGCTACCAGGCTGATATCTCAAGCCCCATAACTGCGGCCACCAGCTGCTCCCGCCTCTCCCCCCATTTGAGCTGGGGCACCCTTTCATTGCGTGAGGTGGTGCAACTCACAAGAAAGCGCTGTTTATGTTTTGCTGATAGCCCCGCAGAGCGCAGCTGGAGCCGATCTTTGCAGCGCTTTGATAATCGCCTTCACTGGCACTGCCATTTTATTCAAAAGCTTGAAAGTAAGCCCAGCCTTGAATATCAAGAGCTTTACAGCGGCAGGTTTGTGCAGCGCAGCAGCAATGAAAAACGTTTAGAGGCCTGGGCTTTGGGTCGCACTGGCCTGCCGTTTGTAGATGCCTGCATGCGTTCTTTAATTGCTACCGGCTGGCTTAATTTCCGCATGCGGGCAATGCTTATTTCCGTTGCGAGTTACCAACTGCTGCTCCCCTGGCGCGAAAGTGGCATGCATTTAGCCCGCCTATTTATTGATTATGAGCCTGGAATCCATTGGAGCCAATGCCAAATGCAATCTGGCACCACGGGAAATAAAACCGTGCGTATATATAATCCCCTTAAGCAAGGTCTTGATCACGATTTATCCGGCAATTTTATTCGTAGATGGCTACCTGAATTACGCCGTGTTCCAGCAGTATATCTACATCAACCGTGGACGATGGATCCACAAACCCAAGATCGGGTTGGTTGTGTGATTGGCAGCTCCTATCCAAAACCAATTGTGAGTTTTGCAAAGCCGGCAAAACCGCTAAATCCCGCCCAGCTTAATCTTTTTTGCCTTTAAGGCAGTTTTGAAGGTTATCTCGAGCGATATCTAAAGCCACTTGGCAAGTTTCCCTGTCGTCTTTATCTATTTCACCTTGATCTCCCCGTAATCTTTGCTCCAAGAATTCGATCTCCTCCTGCCAGTGCTCAGCACCTAGATCAGCTATGGAAGAAAGTTCATCATGGGTATTATCTTCCTCCATGTCGTCTACTAAAGAGAAATCGTCGTCCCGCATGGTGATTACTGGTTTTTGGGCTGGTTCTGAAACCAAGTACTAAACCCCTATCTTAATGGCTAGAGCAAGAAATTCCAATGAAACGCTTTGTTGCTCTTTTGCTGGCATTCAGCGTTGGCTCAGCTTTTCAGGTTTCCAGCTGGGATCAGCTGAGCTTAGGCACGCTGGGGGTGGTGGGTTTTAATAATATTGGTCATTTACGGGGATGCTGGTTGTTTAGGTGCTGCAATTGCCTTGAGGGCAGCCAGCCTGCATGGGTTGCCGCCCCTGGAATTGCTTTTATTGAATAATTATTTATCTGAATCAAATGAACCTGCGCTGGTATGGATTTTTGGTAATCACTGCTTTGGCGTTTTAATAAAAGTAGCAACACTTGGCGTGTTGAATCATAGTGAAGCTTGCTGCCTGGATCAAGCTCCTTGCCAGTTAGTGGAAGCCTATGCATTAATTTTCCTTGTTTATTTAGTTCTATTAACTCAAGTAAGGGTCTGCGGATGCCACTCAGCAAGAGCAGCCAAATTCTCTCTCCGCCACCAGCGCAAGCTGTGGCCAGAAGGGCCTCACTGCCAAGCCAAATTTGTTTTGGTGCTTTTCCTGGCTCCAGTAGTTCAAGCGAGCGGCGGTAATCAGGCCAATGGCGCACCAGAAGGGCTCGGCCTGGTTGCGGGCAAAAACTACTCAGGTCGCGGCTGCCGGGCAGCAATTCCTTTTGGGCAGGCAGTGGAGGCAGGCTTTGCAGGCTCAAGCCATCAAGTTGTGGCACCACCAGCTGATGGCCCTGGGGAACCAGTTGAATTGGCCCGCTCGCCTCCACGGCTAGCTGTTGGGGTTGTTGTAAATCAGCAGCTTCAAATCTGCTTAACTCAACCCTGCTACCCGGTTCCTTTGCGTTTGAAGCTTGCACTAAAAGATCACCTCTGTTGTCACTACTAAGGGCAGCAAAAATCAATGGATTTTTATTAATATGTTTTTCCCATAGCGGTATTCCCTGATCTGAAAGCATCAGCACCCACACTTGGCTATCCATTGCTTTTAGGTTATTAACAACAGCCACACCCCTGCCATTGCCTAGGGGTAAAAAGCTTTGAATAAGGCCCCGCACCGGTGATAGTGGCTGCCACCTGTTATCGTGCCAGCGTTGTATTTGATCACCACCTACCACCGGCCTTGCGGCTAATAATGTTGGTCTTAGTTCCCATTGCCAGCGGCTCTGTTTAAACGGCACCCCGCGGATATCTTTGCCCTTTAATTGCAATTCAAACGGCTGATTAATAGGCCCTGTTGCATGAACTAATAGTGTATAATTGTTGCCTTCACCAAGTAACTGATGTGCCACTTGCGGCTTTAGTTGCATGCCGCGCCGCAAGCTTTCCCCATCCATCAAGCGACTAAAACGAATGCTTAGGGCTCCGCTATTACGGCCAGGCGCGATTGCTTCAATTGCAAGCAATCGCGGCGGCCGCCTCAACAGCAATTGCTGTTGCAGCAGTGCAAGGCCAAGGCCTGCCCCAAGCACCAGCCACCACTTTTTCATGGCTCCAGGGGCCTAATTGGGGCCGCTATTGCTTTGATCTGCTTTGCCACCAGCACCGATCGCAGGCTGCCTTGGTGGTTTTCCACTGCCATTACGCCCTTTATTTGCAGCCATTGATCTGGCTTGGGCCAGCCGTTGTTGGATTTTGTTTTTGGCCACCTAACTGCTAAACCCACCGGTGTGGCATCAGCAAGGCAACAGCGCACCAGCAATCTGGCGATCTCAGGCGGTTTACCCGGCACATCAAGAACAAAACCACTCACCTGAACGGGATCGCCCTTATAGAGATTGGGGTCGGGTTGGCTATTGAGCAGCCGCACCCAGTCGGTGAGGCTGCGTTGTTCTGGTGGCGAAAGAAATGAGAGTTCGCTTTGCCCTAATTGGGCGCCTGAGCGATTAGCTGCCAGGGTTGAGAGTGATGGTTTTGGCGGCCAAATCCATAGGCCCATGGCCGTGAGGCTCAGCGCAATAAGCGGCCAGATTTTAGTTGCTTTGTTGCTTACTTTTTCTGAGTAAAAGCCGGCAATAGCAATTATCAATAGCACTAGCCCAGCAATTAGAACAAGGCTATGGAAATTGCTATTTAACAGCAAATTGAGGCGTTGATCCAGCCAGCATTTGAGCAGCGTTGCTCCAAGAAACCCCAGCACTAAATATTTCATAGCAAAAACAAATTCAAGGCCTGGCCCATTAGCAAAACCGTAAGGGAAACACCAGCTAGCACAAGCCCCATGGCTCGCCAAGTAAATACCCGGCCAAGAAGGCCCACACTTTTTAGATCGATCACTGGGCCGAGTAATAAAAAGGCCAGCAGCGCTCCCGGAGTTACTTGATCTGCAAAACCCAAGGCCAAAAAAGCATCAACGCTTGAGCACACGCTCACCACAAGTGCCAGCAACATCAGGCTCAACACTGAAAGGGTGGGTGCTTGGCCTAGGGCAAGGAAGAGATCCCTTGGGATCAAAGTTTGAATTGAGGCAGCCACAGCACAACCCAGCACCAGCAAACTGCTCAATTCAAGAAATTCATTTACCCCATGGCTTAGTAGCCCAGCTTGTTTGTTTTGAACACTTGCTTTTGGATCCGTTGTTAGCGCCGCCAATGGTTGGCCGATTAGGCCTGTTGAACGCTCCAGCAGGGAAACCGCTGCCAATGGTTGGCTTAAGCGCCTTTCTGCTAATAATTCGGAATTTAAAAGTTTTGATTCTGTTATCAGTTGGAGCAAACCTGAAAGCACCAGCGCAATCACCACACTGCCGGCGGGCCTCAGCAGCAATAACCAAGGTTTATCTGGGAAGGCAGCCCAGGTGCCTAGCAGCACCACCGGGTTGAGTACCGGTGCCGCAAACAAAAAGCCAAATGCTGTGCCCAGGGGTGCGCCCACCGCCAGCAAACGGCGGGCAACAGGCACATTGCCGCATTCGCAGGCGGGTAGAGCAAAACCGAGCATTGCTCCACTAAGGGGCCCCCAAAGCGCTCCCTTTGGTAGTTTTTGCAGCCAATGGCCACTGGGATCCAAGGCCCTTGCCAGGCTGGAAATGGCAACGCCAATTAATAAAAAAGGTAATGCTTCTAGCAATAGGCCTTGGAACACAGCCCACACGGTTGCTATTTGCGCCATTGCTTCCTAGGGGCTAACGCCACTGGGTTGGTTGTAGAGCCAGTTCAAGGTGAGGCGATCCCTTTTGCTCAATTGTTTAATCGGCGTGGGCCCTGGTTTTGCTGCCATCACATCAGTGGGCTGATCACTATGGCCCCATAGGCCAAAGCCATGGCCCAATTCATGCAGGCTGGTGGCTTCGATTGCCTCCTGGCGGATGCCGGGGCTAATCAACAAATCAACAAGCGGTTCAACTCTTTTTTTGCCACCCCTTTGCACCATTTCAAAACTGAGCAGGGCCCTTCCATTACTGGCTCTGCCCGCCTGAAGCGGTGGATTTCGACGCCACAGCCTCAGGTGGGCATCAGTGGCATTTTTAACTCGAATTAATTGCAGATGGGTGGCCCAAGTGGCTAACGATGTTTCCACGGCCCCATGCCAGCGCTTACTCCACAAATCAGGGCCTGGGGGTTCAACCCACACGCACCACAAGGGCAGGGTTACCCAACCCCTCCTCGACGGTTCCAAGGCTGCTGCGTAGCCTGGCCTATCGCCAGTGGTAATAATGGCCATAGGGGCAACCTCTGGGGCTGCATCCCGCATCTCCACCGGCGGACAGGGGATCATCCCCCGCTGCCAACCCCGCGGGCCATCAGGCTTGCCATGAAGGGCAGGGTTGCAAAGGCTAGTAATTCCACATTTATTACCCAACCGATCCGTTGGGCAGCGGCGGCGGAAAAGCTAGGGGTTTCACCTTTGCGCAGGGGAATGGCCCAGAGCACATAGGTAATGGTGGGATAGAGCGAGAGAGCACCGGCGCTTAGATAAATCCCCACCTTCCACCAGAAAAGCGGATTCTCAGTGTAGAAATCTGCCCCTTGGCCAAAATAAAGCACCCGCAACACACCACTGCCCAGGAGCGTGAGGGCAGCAAGGCCGTAAACCACGTCGGTGATGATTAATTTTGTGGCGGTGCTGCGATCGGGGTTGGCACGAATCAAAAAACGTTCGGCGGTGAGGGCTGCAAAACACAGCATGAAGCTCAGTTCATGGGCGTAGGCCATGCCCGCGCGGCTTACTACGGAAACGTCCATCGCAACAATCCGATTCCGCAGGGACAGTAACCGTTTATCAAGCCCACTGCGAGCAAACCCTCTACTTTTTGGAATTCAATTGCCTTAAGGCCTATCTTTTGTGGCTTTTCGTTGCAATGGTGAAGCATTTGTTAGTTGATTATTGAGCTGGAAGCAATAACGAACAAAACATAAACTACTAAGCCTTTATGACGGTTTCTAGAAAATCAAACAGTTCCCCTAGGTTCAAATCAATGCCCCCGCCCAGGTTCGCTAATGAGCAGTTCACTCAGTGCCTTTCTTGGTGAGATTGGTAGGCATCAGCTACTCACCCCTGAACAGGAATTAACCCTTGGCCGCAAGGTGCAGGCCATGGGTCCCCTGCTGGAAAAAAGTGCAACTGAACTAACCGCTGATGAAAGGCGGCAACTGCGCTTGGGGGAAAGGGCTAAAAACCAGATGATCACTGCAAATTTACGTTTAGTTGTGAATCTGGCTAAGCGGTATCAAGGTAAGGGTTTAGATCTGCTCGATTTAATTCAAGAAGGCACCATTGGCCTCACCCGTGCGGTGGAAAAATATGATCCCACCCGCGGACATAGATTCAGTACATATGCCTATTGGTGGATTCGTCAGGGTTTAAATCGCGCCCTATCTACCCAAAGTCGTGCAATTCGAATTCCGGTGAATGTGAATGAAAAGCTAACCAAACTTCGGGCGGCAAAAGCACGTTTGCTTCAAGCCACCGGCAGGCCCCCCTCCAGCAGCGATCTGGCTGATTGCCTCAAGCTTCCTCTCGATGAAGTGGAAGATCTCCTCGGCTGTGAATTGCGCAGCATCACCGTTAGTTTGCAGGGGGTGGTGAAATCAAAATCCGATCCCTCCGAACTGCTGGATTTATTGGCTAGTGAAGAGATCCCACCGATGGAGCGGGCTGAACAGGATGAGCGCTCCCAGGCGGTATGGACCCTCCTCGATGAATCAAGCCTCACCCCTAAGGAGCGCACTGTTGTGATGCTGCGTTTCGGCCTTGATGGCAGCAATGAATGGCGCACCTTGGCAGAGGTGGCAAGGCAGATGGGTTGCAGCCGCGAATATTGCCGTCAAGTGGTGCAAAGGTCCCTGCGTAAATTGCGACGTGCCGGGATTCAATCTGGTTTGGTGGAAACCACTGGCACTTTCGCTTGATGTCTAAATTGCCTCAATGGTTCCTGCTGCTTCCACCCTCAATCCAGATCAGCTGGAGCAGCTGGAGCTGTTCCTCAAGGATTGGCTGCGCCACAGCGGTCGCACCCAGGCAGATTTAAGGCGCTCCCTTAGGGCCGGCTCGATTCGTATGCCAGCCCTATTGCAAGAGCTGCAACGCACGGTGATGCAAGCCGGTGTGGTGGGTTTAGCCGAAAGGCTTTGCAGCATCGAGGCTGAATGGCAGCACCACAGCCCGCCGGTAGTTGGCGAGGAATTAGCGCAGCTCGATCTGCTCCTTCAATCGATTCGTAACGACGCCAGCTGAACCTTTCTCGGGCAAAGTAGCTGCAGTTGATTGGGAACTGAACTTGGCTTCTATTTTTCGCCGCTTAGCACTCAATTTCTTGGGTGCGTTGGTTTTAATTCCTGGTGCGGTTTTGGCTCAATCCGAAAGTTACCTCCTGGGACCTGGTTCAAATGTTGGGCCCGACTCAACGCTGAAAACCGTTAATTGTGTTACTAATCCAGATGGTTCCACCACCTGCGACACACGCATTCAAAATCCAGCGGGCGACACCCAGGCAAAGCCTCAAATCAATTATTTCAATAATTGAGCAAAATGTTGATCGAATTTTTTAGAAACGACCAACTTTTTCAAAGGGGTTTGAGCCGCTTCCAGCGGGCCCTAGCCAAGGTGTTAGCCATTGCCATGGTGGTTGTGATATTAGCTGCCACTTTTCAGCTGTTGATTGTTATTGGCACTGAGGTGTCACCGGGCAATAGTCCCCTGTTAGGCCCCGAATTAGAGCGGGTTTTGGGCGATGTGCTCGCTTTGTTAATCACCATCGAAGTGCTGGAAAATATCACCGCCTATCTCAAAGACCACAAGATTCAGGTGGAGTTGGTGTTGGCAACCGCCATCACAGCAATGGCCCGCAAGATCATTGTTTTACCAGCGGATGTGGGCGGTAAGCCCCTTCTTGTGGCAAGCCTTGGCTTTGGCACCTTGGCCCTGTGTGCCGCCTATTGGTTGATTAGCCGTGGTCGCAATCAACTCAAGGCTTGATTACATCAGCCAATCCATTTGCTTTCAGCACCGTTTGAACACCGGCATGAAACGGGCTCCAATTCAAATTTTGCACCCGATCTAAAACCCCTTGGCTGCATCCCATCGCGATCAGCTGGCCATCGGCTTGCATTGCTTTTGCGTAGGCATCAACCATGCTGCGCAAAAGATTTAATTTGTCTTGCTTTTCAGCAGCAGCGCTGGGGCCCGTAGCAAGCCAGGCGCGGCTCACCTGTTCACCAACCATCTCATCGCGGTCGGCCTTCGGTACCCGGCGACACACATCCATGGCCTGGGCTGCTTCTGCCATGGTTTGCTTTGCCGCCTGGGCATGCACCACTGGGCCAGCGAAGCAAAGGGCTAACAGTGCTAATCGGGGAATTTTCATTTCAAAAAGCTAAGGGGTGAACTGTTCTATTGCCATCAATTCTGGCTCAATGAACAGTGTGAGCCATAGGCAACCACCGCTGCCACTGCAAGCTTCCACCCGATGGCAACGGTGGGGGGCGATCCAAAACCAATCCCCTGCCCCAAGGTTGCGGGCCGTAGGTTCATCGGCAAAACGCAGTTGCGCACTGCCTGTTAGAAGGGCAACCCACTCCCCCATGGGCTGGTTGTACCACTGGCCGGAAGGGGTGCTGGCAGCAACTGAATGGATTAACTCCAAGCGCAAACCCTTGCCCTCCAGCAATAACTGCACCCGTTCGCCGCCTGGTGGTGGCGCTGCACTGGCCCAGAGGTTGTTTACAGCCGCATTTGTTTGCAATATTGGTTCTCCCCAGCGTTGCCCGATCTGTAGACCCTGGTCTGCAGCGAGGGCTACTACCTCCAGGTGATTGCTGCAGGCGCTTAGGCGTTCTCGCAGTTGGGGATTGCCACCAATCAGGGCCACCAGCTGGTTGAGTTGTGCCACCTTCTCTAGAAACTGTTGCAGCTGCTCCTCAGCCATGGGGATAGGCCGTTAGTTGATGATGGTTGAGTGTGCCTGCCCGTGTAATCCAACGGCAGAGATAAGCGACTTAAAATCGCTCCAGTGCGGGTTCGAATCCCGCCACGGGCACCACTTAAAAACCAGCTCTTCCAGGAGTACCCCTTGCCTTTTCAGCACCTGCTCTCCCAGCTGCCCCAAGGCACCCTGCTGGTGTTTCTTGCCTATGGCCTTCTGGCTGGTGCCTATCTGCTGGTGGTGCCACTGCTGCTTTTTCTTTGGATGAATAAACGCTGGCACCTGATGGGCAAATTTGAACGCACTTTTGTTTACGGCTTGGTATTCCTATTTTTTCCGGGCTTAATCCTTTTTGCTCCCTTCCTCAACCTGCGCCTTCAAGGTCAGGGTGAGGCTTGATTGCCATGACCAGAGCCCGTGCCCTATGGCTTTGCTTAGCGGTATTTGTGCTTGGTGGTTTGGGTTACTGGGGCTTTAAAGCCGCAGGCCTTGGCGGCATTGATGCCGGTATCGCCGCAGAGGCAGTTCTTGTGCTTTTGGTTGTGGGTTGGACCGGCAGCTACCTGTTCAGGGTGGTTACTGGCCGCATGACCTTCATGGAGCAAAGGCGCCGCTATCGCAGTGCCTACGACGCCCTAACTACCGAACAGCTGCGCGAGCGTTTTGAAAGCCTCTCCCCTGAGGAGCAGCAGGCCCTGCTCGAGGAAGTGGGTCAATGAAATCTGCTATCTCCAGCTGTTTTGAGCGCTTGCGGGCCGAGGGTCGTTGCGCCCTGATGCCGTTCCTCACCGCCGGGGACCCAAATCTCGCCACCACTGGGGCTGCTCTGCTGGCCCTCCAGGAGGCTGGCGCAGATTTGGTGGAACTGGGGATCCCCTACAGCGATCCTTTGGCTGATGGGCCTGTTATTCAAGCGGCGGCTGGCCGCGCCTTAGCCGCGGGTACCACCCTTGCTGGTGTTTTAGAGCTGCTCAGCAGCCTTAAAGGAGAGCTAGAGCTGCCAGTGGTGTTATTCACCTACAGCAATCCACTTTTAAATTGTGGAATGGAGCGTTTCTGCCAACGGGCTGCCGCTGCAGGGGCAGCGGGCCTATTGGTGCCTGATTTACCTCTAGAGGAGGCTGAGCGTCTTTCACCCATAGCAGCAGCAGCAGGGCTTGATTTAGTGCTGTTAGTTGCCCCCACCACCCCACCGCAACGGATGGCCCGCATCGTTGCAGCCAGCAGGGGCTTTACCTATTTGGTGAGTGTTACGGGTGTTACGGGGGAACGCAGCCAAATGGAAACAAGGGTTGCTGGCTTAGTGCAGCAAATCAAGGCCTTAGGTCCCACCCCTGTGGCGGTGGGATTTGGCATCTCAGGGGTGGAACAAGCAGTTCAGGTGCGCGATTGGGGCGCCGATGGCGCCATCGTTGGTAGTGCCTTGGTAAAACGCATGGCTTTGGCTGAGCCTGTTGCCGCTGCTCAGCAGTTCTGCAGCGAATTACGCAAAGCCCTAGATAGTTAAATGAGCGCCAGCGGTTTCTTTTTTGGTCATGCGTTTTGTGCTCTGGGGTACCTATTGCTCCAATGCCCTTGAGGCCCGCACCCCCTATCGGGAGCAGCACCTAGCTGGTTTAAGGCGTCAAAAGGAAGAGGGGATTCTGATTACCCTTGGCCCAACAGAAACAACCAGCCATGTGTTTGGCATCTATGAAGCTGAAACAAAACTCCAGGTGGAAAAACTAATCAAAAACGATATCTACTGGCTTCAAGGTATTTGGACTGCCTTTGAAATCCATCCCTGGATCCAAGCCCTATGAAGGCCAGTTTGTGAGCGCCTGTTGCCACACCCATTCGCCAACAGCATCGGCGCCATCAGGGCCTAGAAGGGCTCCATAGGCACCCATTGAACCCTTGCCTTGGGTTGCAATGGCGCTGATGGCAGTTGCATCCAAAATGCCGTTCTTTTGCAATGCTGCCAGTTTTAATGTTTTAGCGCGGCGAATAATGTTGCCACCATTAATGTGGCAACCGATGCAATATTGGTTAAATAATTGCTCACCGGAGCTGGCGGTGGGGGCAATTAGAAGCAGAAAGCTCAGCAGGAAAGAAAAAATTTTGTTCACCAGATTTGAAAGCTAGGTTTGCTGTATTTAGCCGTTTGAATACTCCAGCCCCGTTCAGTTAGTTGCCTTAATTCCCTATATAAATCAGCATCGCTACCACCGGCAAGCCAAGCTTTTTTTAAACGAGGTAAATCCTCTAATACCTTTGCCATTGGCATCTCAAGCAATAACAGATTGGCTTCTTCCCCATGGCTTTGGATTGGTCCAAGGTTGGTTTGTTGCCAGAGCCTAAGCAGTAGATCGAGGGCTAAGGCCTCCCCCTGTTGACCTGGATCAGCATCAGCGGCAATGGGTTCAGCCAATGATGCCCCGCCAATTGGTAAACGCCGTTTGCCATTTTGATTAAGAAGGGCCAGGCAAACGAGATAGTGATCATTGGCCATGGCCTAATTGCTATCGCAAAACGACCCCTAAGGTTAGGGGCTTCAGATGGGCAGGTCAGCCTGGTGATGGCGCCACCTTTAGTTCTTGTGCATGGGCTCTGGGATCATCCCGCTGTTTTTAATCGCTTAAGGGCATATCTCGCCCCCGCAGATTTTGAAATTTTTTGCCCCCACCTGCCCCATCGCTTGGGCGACACGCCATTAATTGCTTTGGCTGAGCAACTAGAGCAGCAATTGCAGCTCCGTTACGGAGCGGAGCAACCCCTAAATGTGTTGGGTTTTTCCATGGGTGGGTTGGTGCTGCGTTGCTGGTTGCAGCTTCTAGGTGGAAACCAGCGCACTAAACGTTTTGTGAGCATTGGCAGCCCCCACCAGGGCACGATTACGGCCCTGCCCTGTCCCCGTTGGCTTTTACCTGGAATTGCCGATATGAAACCCGGCAGCCCATTGCTCAACTCACTTAATGCCAACCTGCACTGCCTCGATGGCGTGGAATGCCACAGCTTTTATTGCTTGCTGGATGCCATGGTGATGCCTTACTGGAGTGCCGCCCTTGCGGTGGGCAGCGTGCAGCGTTTACCCGTGTGGAATCACCGTCAACTGATTAGTTCAGCTGCTGCCTTGGCTCCTGTGGCGGCATTGCTATTGCTCAACGGGGGTGATGTTGGGAACAATCAAGAGGAATAGGCACCACCAGGCCAGCACCAGCACGGCAACGGCAGCGGTTAACCACCAAATGTGCAGCACTAGCCAAGTGGTGGTGATAGCAACAGTGCCAGTGAGCAGGATTGTCCAGGGTTGACACCACCAGGGTTTCAACGACCAAAAGGGATGGGCCATGCTGAAAAATGAATGATTGGATGCAGTCAATTGTGAACGCAATCTTTGAAGCTAGGCCTGAAGCTAGGGATGCTGAGCGGCTCTGTTTTCCAGCAACTGAACGTAATCGCGAAGCCATTGCGCTTGTGTTGGAACCATTGTTGCCGCAAGCGGGTTTGGTGTTGGAAATCGCCAGTGGCAGTGGCGAACATCTTTGCTACTTGCAGCAGCGATTTAGCAGCAGCCACCCTGATTTGCGCTGGCGCGGTAGCGACCCTGAACCGGCCCATCGAGCCAGCATTGCGGCTTGGGCCAACCATTTCGGTTTAGCTGCCATGGCGGCTCCGCTTGAACTTGATGCCATGGCGGCCCATTGGCCAAACCTTGGCGAACAGCCAGCTTTGCTGCTTTGCATCAACATGATCCATATCGCCCCATGGGCCGCCACCGAGGGGCTGTTCAGCCATGGGGCGCAGCTTTTATTGCCGGGGAATTTGCTCGTGCTCTATGGCCCCTTCCGTGAAGTTGGCTTGCCGCTAAGCCCAAGTAATCAAGCTTTTGATAACTCCTTGCAAGAGCGAGATCCAAGTTGGGGGCTCCGCTGCCTTGGGGAGGTGAGCAGCCTTGCTCAGCATCATGGTTTTAAAATGTTTGGCCGTTGGCCGATGCCGGCAAACAACCTCACCGTTGCATTTCAACGCTGCTAGAGCTCACGATGCAGCTCCACTGCACTGCTTTTACCTGATCGCGGCGCCAGGAATGGAATAACTCTGGTTCAGCCACTGTGCAGAGGGGGCAGCTGCTGATTTGCGCTTCCGCAAGGCCCAGCTGCTTCAGTTGCCACCAGGCAGCCCTGCGGATATCTAAGCGATCGCAGCCAGGCTTTGAATCTGGTAGCACCGCAGCAATAGCCTGCAGTTGCTCAATTTCGCCTAATTGGCTGCTCACCTGCCTTTCCACCTGGTAGTTGGGCCCGCTTATGGCCGGTCCCAGCGCCACTAATAAATCTTCGCGTTTGCTGCCGGCTGCTTCCATTTGCTGGATTGCTTCTTTGAGAATGCCGCCCGCTACCCCACGCCAGCCTGCATGGCAAGCGGCTACCCGGCCAGTGGCGGCATCGGCCAGCAGCACAGGGGTGCAATCAGCACCACACACCCACAAACTTTGCCCTCCTTTTGTGCTTACTAACCCATCGGCCTCTGGCCATGGCGCTTGGCTGGCCTGGGGGGCTGGGAGCACCAAGGCGCTATGGATCTGTTGGGGGCGATGCACGCTCACCCCAGAGCTCACATAGCCCACGAGCTCCTCTGGTCCGCGGCCATGCCATTGACGCGTGAAAAAGCCGTGTTCAAATTCCTCAAGTTGGTTGCATTGCAGGTAGTAGCCGCCGTAGGTGCCAATCCAGGTCCAGCCGGGAATGTTGTTGAAACCTTTATCGGGTTTGCTAAATGGGCCCTCAGCCATCGGCTAGATCTCGCAATAACCAAAAGCCAGAAAATTTGCTCACTGCCTCGCTGCTTTGCACCGCCAAAAATTGCAAGCCACCGGCATTGCTGCGAGCTTCATTCAAAACCTGCTTGGCGGCATCTGCCGCCTCTGGTGCTAGGTCACTAACCAACCAGCGATCATCGATACCTGCTTCCAGCACTAGTTGTTGATCGCGCACTTCCAAGCGCACGGGTTCAAGGCCGCTTAACCAACCCGCCAAGGCTAGGGCACGGCTTGGGCTAAATAATCTCACGCCAGGAATCGATGCAGCTTTTGATAGCTCAGGTAGTGGAATCAAACCGGCAAAATCGATCGGCCATTGGTTTGCCTCCGCCAGGCTTTCAGCTGAAAGGCTGGCCCAGCTCCACTGATCGCCCCTTACCGCTTCCGGTAGGGGCAGGGCCAAGGGTTTGATTGGGCTGGGGGGTGGCGCTAATGGACCAACCAAAAAGCCTTCCATGGTTGGGTATACCGCGGCCTCCCGTTCTTGAATCCATTCGATTAGGCCATAGCAACGGCGGCTGCCGATCACCTCAAGGCCCAGGGGCTCTGCAGCCCGTTGCACCATCGTTCGCATCGATGGACGCCAGCAACGCAGCCGTGGAGCTATTTCAATGCCCTCGGCTTTCGCTTCGCAGATGGCATCGTTGAGGGCCTGGTTAAGCCACTGGGAATTAACGCTTTCTGCTGGGCAAAAGCGCTGCCAGCGGAAGCTGTTATTGGAGCTGTTCAGCAGCAATTCCCAACGTTTTTTGCCGTTGGCATCTTGAAGGGGCCGGGAGTAGTAATCGAGCTCCCAATCCGCCGGCAGGCTGTTCATCCCGCCGATTGTTCCTTTTGGCGAATCATGTTGCGGGCGCGGTTAGCCCTTTCCTCTGCTTCTTTCATCACCTTTGCTTTATCAACCAGTAGTTCCCCTGGTTGATTTTCTAATAGGGCAGTGTTTAGGCCGATGCGACCACGGCCTGGATCCAATTCCATGATTAATGCCTGAATTGTTTCACCGGTTTCAAATGCCTCCCGCAGATCGCGCAGGGCGCCACCGGTGATGCTGCTTTGGTGTAACAAGCCACTCACCCCGCCAAGGTCTACAAAAAAGCCATAGGGCTTGAGGCTCACAACCTGGCCGCTCACCAATTGGCCCACTTCTAAGTTGGCAAATTTGGCGCTGGTGGAAGCTTTCTTTTCTGATAGCACCAGCTTGCGTGTTTCGGGATTTACTTCAAGGAAGGCAACCCCAATTGTTTTACCCACAAGGGCTTCATGATTTTCGCCATCTTCTAATTGAGAGCGGGGAATAAAGCCCCTTAACCCCTCCAGATCGCAGGTGCAGCCGCCACGGTTAAAGCCTGTGAGCTTCACTTGAACAACCTTGCCGTCTTTTTCTAGCTGGCGTACTTTTTCCCACGCCTGGCGCAGGGCTAGGGCCCTACAGCTAATTGTTACCATTCCATCAGCATTTTGCTCGCGGGTAACAAGTACCTGCACCTCAATACCTTTGGGGAAACGAGTTTTCAGCTCGGTTATTACACCGAGGCCACATTCGGCTTTTGGCATAAATCCCGGAGCCTTGCCACCGATATCTACGTAGATGCCATCACTTTCATGGGCGATCACGGTGCCCGTAACCACATCGCCGGTGGCACCGATCGGTTCGTTTTCGTCTAGGGCGGCAAGGAAAGCTTCTTCATCAAAATCAAAATCATCAACTTGCCTGCGGCTGCTGCTAACGGCTTGAGGCTCCCGTTTCTTTTCTGCAGCACCAAGAAGATCGGCCATGGTGAGGCCTTCCATGTCGTTGCTGGTGCTGCGTCCTTCAAAGCTTGGTTTGGGCTGCACCATGCTGGCTGCAGCTTGAGCCTTAGCTTCCACTGCTGCTTGTTCTGCAGCCTCTTTTAAACGGCGATCCTCCTCTTCTTTTTTGCTGATATGCAGGATTGCCAGGGGCTTCCTGATGGGGGCAGCGGGGCTGGTGCGGGGTGTGTCGCTGCCGGGGGACGCCATGATCCAGGGTTAATGCGATCCCACACTCTAGGCAGCGCCACACACCCAATGGTTAGCAATCGCCAGCTTGATCAACTTTCCTGGCCTGCGGTGCAGGCGGCCGGGTCAATCGTGGGCAGCACTTTGGTTTTGCCGGTTGGAGCTATGGAACAACACGGCCCCCATCTGCCCCTTGCCACCGATGCCTTGTTTGCTGAGGCGGTAATTGATCGAGTGCTGGCTGCGCTACCAGCCGAATTGCCGATTTGGCGCTTACCAACCTTGAGTTATGGCTTTTCCCCGGAGCACCTGGGTTTCCCTGGAACCATTTCCTTAAGTGCGGAAACGCTGTTGGCCCAGCTCAAGGCCCTGGCTGCTATGGCTGCAAGCGCTGGTTTTCAACGCTTGGTTTTTTTCAATGGCCACGGCGGTCAAATTGCTCTGCTCCAAGTGGCTGCCCGTGAAATCCAGCAGCAGCTGCCCCAGTTAGGGCTTTTGCCTTGGTTCCTCTGGAGCGGTCCCCAAGGCCTGTTGGAAATTATTCCCGAGCCTGAACGCAGCCAAGGACTCCATGGGGGCAGGCTTGAAACCAGCTTGATGCTTGCCCTCTTTCCCCATCTGGTGGGCCCCCTGCCCGCCCCTGAACCCCTGCCGCAGCCGCCCAAGGGCCTTTCCCTGGAGGGATCAGTTCCCACCGCCTGGCAAACCCGCTGCATCAGCGCTAACGGCGTGGTGGGCAATCCCAATGGGGCTAGCGCTGGGGAGGGCGAATTGTTGTTAAGGGGCTTGGTAGAGGGCTGGTGTGAGCTTTTCCAAAGCCTCGTTCAAAGCAAGTGGCCCCAATTACCCTCGGAGCTAAGTACAGTGCAGCGTCATACCTTTGCTACTAAGCCGTAATGGCAAGCTCCGTGGTGGTTCCCTCTGTTGCAGATGGCTTGCCTGATTTCAGCAGCGAGGCATACAAATCCGCCTATAGCCGCATAAATGCCATCGTTATCGAAGGTGAGCAGGAAGCCCACGACAACTACATCTCTTTAGGCAGCTTGATACCTACCCAGGTTGAGGAATTGGCTCAGTTGGCCCGCATGGAGCTCAAGCACATGAAGGGTTTTCAGGCTTGCGGTAAAAATCTGGGGGTTGAGGCAGACATGGCCTTTGCTAAAACGTTTTTTGCGCCATTGCACAACAACTTCAAGCAAGCCTTGGCGGCAAATCAGGTTGTTACCTGCTTGGTGATCCAGGCCCTGATGATTGAAGCATTTGCTATTGCCGCCTATCACATATATATCCCAGTGGCCGACCCATTTGCGCGCAAAATAACCGAAGGGGTGGTGAAGGATGAATACACCCATCTCAACTATGGCCAGGAATGGCTGAAGGCAAATTTTGAAGCCAGCCGCAGTGAAATCGAGCAGGCAAATCGCACAAACCTGCCGATCATTCGCCGCATGTTGGAGCAGGTTGCAAACGACGCAGCCGAACTTCACATGGAAAAGGAAAGTTTGATTGAGGATTTCTTGATCGCTTACCAAGAAGCCTTGATGGAGATCGGTTTTAGCCCCCGCGATCTGGCCCGCATGAGTGCAGCGGCCCTTGTGTCCTAGGTGTTGCTTTCTGCCTCTTGGTGTCGTGGGACACTATTGAATAATTCAATGCCCGCACCTCGTGCTGGTGGGCAAAGGGAATAGAACATGTTTGGTTTGATCGGTCACTCAAGCAGTTTCAGTGAGGCACGCCTCAAGGCCCGCGACCTGGGCTTTGAAGACCTTGCCGATGGGGAACTTGATATTTGGTGCAGCGCACCGCCCCAGCTGCTTGAAACCTTTGAAGTAACAAGTAATACCGGTAAAACAATCCAAGGCACTTACATCGATTCTTGCTTTGTGCCTGAAATGCTCAGCCGTTTTAAAACGGCCACGCGCAAAGTACAAAATGCTATGGAATTGGCTCAAAAAAGAGGTATTAATATCACTGCGTTAGGTGGATTTACATCAATTATTTTTGAGAATTTCAACCTCGCTAAATTTCAACAAATTCGATCCACCTTTCTTCAGTGGGAGCGTTTCACCACCGGTAACACCCACACCGCCTGGGTTATCTGCCGCCAGATAGAACAAAATGCCCCATTGATGGGCATCGATTTAGCAAAAGCGCGGGTGGCTGTGGTTGGTGCCACCGGCGATATCGGCAGTGCGGTTTGCCGTTGGTTGAGCCGCCGCAGCGGTGTGTCTGATTTGCTTTTGGTGGCCCGCCAACAGCAGCGGCTCAACGACCTGCGCACCGAACTCGGCGGCGGTGAAGTTCTCTCCCTAGAGGAGGCACTGCCGGAGGCTGATGTGGTGGTGTGGGTTGCTTCTCTGCCCCAAACCCTCACGATCGATTCAGCCAATTTACGAAAGCCTTGTTTGATGATTGATGGCGGCTACCCAAAAAATTTGGATGGCAAGGTTAATTCCCCCCATGTGAATGTGCTGAAGGGTGGGATTGTTGAATTTGCCCGAGATATTGGCTGGCAAATGATGGAAATGGCAGAAATGGCTAACCCTCGCCGCCAGTTGTTTGCCTGTTTTGCTGAGGCAATGCTGCTTGAATTTGAAGATTGGCATACTAATTTCAGCTGGGGCCGCAACAACATCACCCTCGAGGCTATGGAACAGATAGGTGCAGCATCAATCCGCCACGGATTTTCTGTATTGGGATTGGAAGCAGCATCAATTTCACCCCTGCCAATTGCAGCTTGAAGCCCATGGCTGTGCGTCGTTTCCTACTGGATTTTGAAAAGCCCTTGGTGGATTTGGAGGAACAGATTGATCAAATTCGCCAGCTAGCCCGGGATTCAGAGGTTGATGTAAGCCAGCAATTGCTGCAGCTTGAAACCCTGGCTGCCCGCCGCCGTCAAGACATTTTTGGCTCCCTCACTCCAGCCCAAAAAATCCAGGTGGCCCGCCATCCCCATCGGCCCAGTTGCCTCGATTACATCCAAGTAATTAGTGAAAAATGGATCGAACTCCACGGTGACCGTTGCGGTTCAGATGATCAGGCTTTAGTTGGCGGTTTAGGCCAACTTGGCGAACAGCCGGTGATGTTCCTTGGCCATCAAAAGGGTCGTGATACGAAAGAAAATGTGGCACGTAATTTTGGGATGGCATCCCCCGGCGGCTATCGCAAAGCGCTGAGGTTGATGCGCCATGCCGATCGCTTCAATCTGCCAGTTATCTGCTTTATCGATACCCCAGGGGCCTATGCAGGCCTCAAGGCGGAGGAATTGGGTCAAGGGGAAGCGATCGCAGTGAACTTGCGCGAGATGTTTGGTTTGCGCGTGCCTGTGATTGCCACGGTGATTGGTGAGGGCGGCTCTGGCGGGGCTTTGGGCATTGGTGTGGCAGATCGCCTAATGATGTTTGAACATTCCGTTTACACCGTTGCCAGCCCAGAGGCCTGTGCCTCAATCCTTTGGCGTGATGCCGCCAAAGCCTCAACCGCCGCTGAGGCCCTGAAGATCACCGCCCGCGACTTGAGTCAGCTGGGCATTGTTGATCGCATCTTGCCGGAACCCTCAGGGGGAAACCATTGGGCTCCCTTGCAGGCAGCGGAAACACTGCGGTTGGCTTTGCTAGAGGAGCTGGAAGCGTTATCTAGCCTTGAACCAGAGCTCCTGCTTGAGCAGCGCTACGCAAAATATCGGGCTATCGGCAAGGTTCTTGAGGATTCAGCCGAGCACGCATTCAACGCCATAAAGGCTTAGGATTTCTTTAGGTTTCAACTTTTGGTTGCAACCTTCCCTCCCTGCTTGTGATCACTTGCAGAAAACCGCCCTCATTACTGGGGCCTCCCGGGGCATTGGTGCTACCACTGCCAGAACATTTGCCGCTGCTGGTTGGAATCTGCAGTTGATGGCCCGCTCCGAGGCAGAGCTTGATGCTGTTTCACAAGATTGCCGCTCAGCTGAAGTTGATGTTTTTTGTGCCTGCGTTGATTTAACGGATCCTCACCAGGTAGATCCTGGTTTACAGCAATTGATAGGCGCCGGGGGGATACCTTCAGTGCTGATCAACAATGCTGGCGCTGCCCTCACCGCACCCTTAGCTGGCACCAGTTTGGAACAGTGGCAATGGTTGTTGCAACTGAACCTCACCAGTGTTTTTCAGCTTTGCAATGCCCTGCTCCCTGGCCTTAGGGCCCAAGGCGGTGGCTTGATCATCAACATCAGTAGCCATGCCGCCCACAAAACATTTGCCGGATGGGGTGCCTACAGCACCACTAAGGCAGCACTAGCGGCCTTCAGCCGCTGTTTGGCTGAAGAGGAGGGCAACCACGGCATAAGGGTATCCACGCTTACACTTGGTTCAGTGAATACTCCGCTTTGGGATAGTCCTACCGTTCAGGCCTCCTTTGATCGCCAGGCAATGCTCACCCAAGAAATGGTGGCAAATACCCTGCTTCAAATGGCTCAAACCCCACCCCAGCTCCTGCTGGAAGATTTAACCCTCATGCCCGCCTCCGGCGCCTTTTGAGTTCCATGACAGCCCTAAACGACCTAAGCCCAATTCTTACCAACGGCTCATCCCTTGGGATCAGCAACGCTTCATCCTCCTCAATATCAGTGCTTCCCCGCACGATTAGCGAAATCATTCGGGCCCGCCTCGATGCTGCTGGTGTGCCCTATCTTGCAAACGATAATGTTGCTGATTACCTGTTAGAGGGTGAATTAGATCTGCTCCAAAAGGAGGTGGCTGATAGGGTTAGAGACTTGTTAATTAGCCTGCTCATCGACATTGAAAACGACCACAACACGCAAGAAACGGCAGAGCGTGTGGCAAAGATGTATTTGCACGAGGTATTCAAAGGTAGATATCACCAGCAACCTAAAATAGCAAGCTTCCCAAATGTGAAGCAGCTTGATGAGATTTACACAGTGGGACCAATCAGCGTTCGTTCCGCCTGCTCCCATCACCTAGTTCCGATTTTAGGCAATTGCTGGATCGGCATAAAACCGGGTGAAAGAGTTATCGGACTCAGCAAATTTGCTCGTGTTGTTGATTGGGTGTTTTCAAGACCTCACATTCAAGAAGAAGCGGTGATGATCCTTGCCGATGAAATCGAGCGCCTCTGTAAACCCCAAGGTTTAGCAATCCTTGTGAAGGCTCAGCACTACTGCATGAAATGGCGCGGCGTAAAGGAACCACAAACAAGCATGGTTAATTCAATTGTGAGGGGCGATTTTCGTCATGATCCAAGCTTAAAGGCTGAGTTTTTTGAATTAGTAAAACAACAGGAATCAGTTTTAGGCTAATTTTTTAATTATATTAAGTAATATTTTTACTTTTTCAATATTTTTATTGCCGGGAGAGTTCTCAACGGAACTTGAGGCATCAATGCCATAGGGTTTTAAACCAATGCCCTCAAGATCATTGAGGGCATTTTCTACATTGCCGGCCCCCATGCCCCCAGCTAACCACCAGGGGCATGGGGGCTTAAACCCTGCCAGCCAGTTCAGAGGCAGGCTATGGCCTGTGCCACCATATTGATCGGGCACATGGGGTTCCAAAAGTATTTTTTCAACAACGTTTGCGTAAGCACCGATTTGATTTAGATCGGCGCTAGAGCGCAAGCGCAGCGCTTTCCAAATTGGTATTTTCAGCTCGTTTTGTAATTCAGCGCAACGAGCAACCGATTCATCGCCGTGCAATTGCAGGCATTGGTGCCCCGCCTCTGGCCTCAGTTCATCAAGTTGATCGTTGCTGGGATTTACCAGCACCAAAACCCTCAACACCGAGGGGTTTGCTGTGGCTACCGCTTCCCATAGCTCCAGTCGTTTAGCCGCTGGTAAGAAACGGGCAGAATTTGTAGCTGCAATCACCCCTAAGGCATCAACTCCCATCTCTGCCACTGCCGCCGCCTGGGCTGGGCTGGTCAAACCGCAAATTTTTAGTTTCATAGTTGCCATCCCTAGGTTTCTAGGATGGCGAGATACCACGCAAGCTGCGCCAGGTGATTAGAGCCCAAGGCTGGCGTTTATTCCGCTTGGCCGGAATTCCCATCCATATCCATCCCAGTTGGTTGGTGGTGTTGGCTTTGGCCTCACTGCTTTTTCAGCAACAGTTCGCTGGCAATTTGGTTGCTGGTTTTTGCACCGCCTTGCTTTTGTTTATCTCGGTGCTTCTCCATGAGTTGGGCCATTCCCTGGTGGCCCAGCAGCTGGGGGTGAAGGTGAACAGCATCACCCTCTTCATGCTCGGCGGCGTTGCCAGTGTTGAACGCGACCCACCAACCCCCATGGGTGCCTTTGCCGTGGCTGCCGCGGGGCCTCTGGTGAGTTTTGCACTCGCCCTATTGCTGTTTCTGAGCATCCATCCCCTTAGCCATGGCCCCCAACCATTACAGGTGGCGGCCCAAATAGCTGAGGAATTGGCAAAGCTCAATTTGGTGTTGGCTTTATTCAATCTTTTGCCAGGCCTACCCCTTGATGGCGGGCAGATAATTAAGGCGCTCGTGTGGCAATTCAGCGGCAGTAGGGAAAAGGGCGTGCGCATTGCCACTTTTTCCGGGCAAATATTGGCATGGACAGCAATTTTGGCTGGCGCCTATTTGTTTTTTAAAGGTGGCTCCCTTGTGAGCATTTGGTTCATGTTGTTGGGTTGGTTTGGCATTGGCGCTTCCCGTAATCAATTGCAGCTGCTTGCTTTGCAACGGGCACTGCAGCAATTGCAGGTGAAGGATGCAGCCGGTAGGCGCTTGCGGGTGCTGGAGCCAGCTGCCAGTTTGCGCAAGCTAAGTGAGATGCGTTTAGCCAATGATTCGCCCAGGCCCGATTGGGTTTTACTTTGCGATGCTGGTCGATGGCAGGGTTATATCGATGATGAACCCCTCAAAGCAATACCAGTACAAAGATGGGATCAGGAACGCTTGGGCGACCATCAAAAACCTTTGGCTGAGCTTGCTTCTATCGCTGAAAATGCCCCCCTTTGGCAGGCGGTGCTTGCATTAGAAAAAAGTGCCCAGGGTCGGTTGTTGGTTTTAAGCCCAGCTGGTTTACCAACGGCCACCCTTGAAAGGTCTGATTTATCTGAGGCTGTTTTGCGTCGCTTATCGCTGCGCTTACCCCAGCAGTTGTTGGAACAGGCCCGCCGCCAGGGTGGCTACCCATTGGGGTTGTCGCTTGCACCGATCGCCGAGAGCGTGGCCGCACTCCCTGAGGTGAGGGCAGCCTCAGGCCATGGCAGCGCTAGGGGTTGATTTCCAAATAGCCAGCCCTGGGCCTGCTCCAATAAAGCCGCCTCAAGGGCATCACTTGTAATTGTTTCTGGTAGTGGTGGCGGCGGTTCTTGCTGAAAGAGCTGCTGCCAAAGTTGTTTTTGTGGCCGCAACTGGATTGAGCCATGTTGCAGCAGGCTGCCCCTACGCCATAACTGGGCGCTACCAATTCTTTTATTGCCGCCTTGATCTATCAAATCAGCGGCGGTGGCATTGGCAAAACAATGGCCTGGATTTGTGATTTGGTTTTGCTCGCCATGGTTTAACTCTTGCCCCAATTGCTGCAAGGCTTGGCTTAGCCATTGGTTTAGGCATTTGTAACTAAGGCGCCGGCCCCGGGGTGGGCGGGCAAGGGCAATTGCGTAACAGAGATCTGATCCATGTAAAACAGAGCTGCCACCGCTGGGGCGCTGCACCACTTCTATGGCGCATTTTGAGCTTGACCAAACTTGATGGCGCCCAATCGACAGGCATGTTTCTTGCCAGCGATAAAAACGTACTAAGGCTTCAACACCAAGGCAATGCAATTTATTTTGGTTCATATCAACTTGATCCAACATCCAAAGATCAAGCGCCATCTGCTGTTCACCAGGGGCGATCAAGCTGGGCATTAAGGCCCATTGGGTACCAGCAATCAGCGAGGCTGGGGGGGCAGCAGAACTTGGCCTAGGGAAATGCTCCAGTTGTTGATTTTGCTGCCACTGGGAATTTTGGCTGGTTTATTGGCTGGCTTGCTTGGCATCGGCGGCGGATTGGTGTTTTCACCACTTTTGTTGTGGTTGGGTTTAAGCCCCCATCAGGCCCTTGCCACTAGCACCTTGGCGATTGTGCCAACCACTGCCGGTGGCAGCTGGGCCCATCTGCGGCGAGGTTTGCTGCCCTGGCCATCAGCTATGGCAATTGGATCAGGCGCCCTTGTTTTTGGAGTGTTGTTTGGGCGCCTCAGTGGTGTGCTGCAGCCGTGGCAATTATTGGCCGCTCAAGCTCTTATGTATGGAGTGTTAGCACTACTAATAAAGCCTGGAGAGTCAAATTCGAATCGGATTGATTGCCATGGAGCTCAACCAATAGTTGGTTTATTACTGGTGGGTGCGGTGGCAGGTATGGCCGGTGGCTTGATCGGGTTGGGCGGTGGATTAGTGATGGTTCCGATAATGGTTAATGCCCTGCGATTGCCCATTCATTTGGCGATACGGCTTAGTACCTTTGCGGTGCTTTGCGCTTCCAGTGCAGCCGGGTTGTTGTTTGTGCTTGCAGGACGCGGCGAATTGTCTGCAGCCCTTTTATTGGGCATATCTGCAGCTGTTGGCGCCCGCTGGTCGGCAGCTCGCTTGCAGCGGGTAGCTCCAGCTAAACTCGCCTTAATGCTGCGTTTACTTACGTTCTTTTTAGCCATAGACAGCGCGAGAAGGGCGCTGATGCTATTATTGGGCACATGAACCAAACCACCCTAAAAGTTGTTCTTGCAGTATTTTTATTGCTCGGAGCATTAGTTGCATTCACCGATATTGAAGTTGGTTTGGTTGATTGGGTTAACTGTGGTCCCTTTTCCACCAAATCTGAAGATCGCAGTGAATTGTGCGGTAAATAAAAATCTACTTATTCCCCGGCTAGTTTATTGACTATCTGCTGGCCAAAAACTTTGATCTAGTTCATAACCTAAAACTTCAACCATTCTGCTCAGATTTGACCTGATTAAATATCCATGCATTTGGCTCCAGTGATCCAATAGAAATAAACGATGACTCACCCAAAGGCTAAGGGCATCATCATTGAATTTTATGCCCTCTGTTTTACTGAAACTATGGGGTACAAGCATGGCTATGTGTCTGCTGAGTTGGCCGCTATTGCGTTCAAGTAGGAGTGGTAGCCATGGGCAAAGGGCATCTGCCCTCAGGCTCCAAAGCCTGCATTCAGGTATTTCACTCAGTTCCCTTGGGTCATCTTCACCGGTGTGCCATTTAATATTGAGGCATAGTTTTGCTTCTAGCTTCAAGAGATCAGCCACCGGTAGATTCCAAATAGATTCCAGACTGCTTAAATCAAGTTTTTCTATTTGTATCGCAGGGATCTCTAAATTAGTTGTTTCATTCATGCGCTTACCCTGGCCACCCTTTGGCTCACATTAACGGCATGGTCTGCCATTCTTTCAATACATCTCAGCACTAAAACCAGTAAAAGTGATGCTTCAAAGCTGGCTGCAGTTGTTGGCACTGGATCCATTAATTGCTCGAGCAACAGCTTGTAATCTGAATCAACCAAATCATCAAAATTCTGCAACCTCGCCCCTGCGCTGCCATCATCCTCGCTTACGCAATCAAGGGCTAGGGCCAGCAGGGAGCGGCAGCGATCAAGCATCGTAAGAATGGCATCCCGCTGCGGTAGTGGTTGGGAAGGAAGTAATCTTTCACCCAATTCAGCTAATTCTTTGCAGTAATCACCAATACGTTCAAGGTCGCGCACACAATGGATATAGCTCAATACCTCCCTTACCTGTTGCTGAGGAAGAACTTTTGCTGTTAATAATTGAGTGCAATTATTTTCAAGTTCATGGTAGAGAATATCAATTTGATCATCACCTCTGCGAATTTGAGGTGCCGCTTCCATATCGGCAACAGCGAGCACAGATCTAGCCAGCACAGCGGATTCCTCCACCATGGAGCCAAGCCTCAATAGCTTTTGCTTCAAGCTGTTCAAAGCAAGATATTCCTGCCCTGGGGCGCTATGACCAGCCCGTTGCAGGCGCCTCCAGGCGGTGATGCTCAAGGCACAAAAGCTTTATATGAGTGGATTTTATGGCACCAACGGCGCTAAGAGCTGTTACGGGGCCAACCTTTTGGCAATTGATTAGGCAAGAATGAAGTGGTTTGCTGGAGCTCCGTGGTTACTGCTGTTTCCCAGGCCGAGATCTACATCGCCTTAGTTGTGGCCCTGCACGGTGCGGTTCTCGCCATGCGCCTCTGCGTAAGCCTTTACAGGTCTTGATTCAGTTGCTAAAAGCGGGGGTGTGGATTTTTTAGGTGCGTTCCGGCTCCCATTTGCGCCCCCTGGCTGATCAGGCTGCTCCAGTTGTGCTCCCCTCCAGCGCTTCGATTGCTAGGGAAGAGCTGATGTTCGCCAGCTTGGGGCTTTTTTTAAAAACAGCAGGTATTTTGCTGGCGGTTGTTACCTTGGCCAAATTGGCCCTTGCCCATCAGCAGCGCCTAGACCGCCACGGCGAAATCCAAGCTGTTTTGCAGCTGCAGCTTGATCGCTTGCAAAAACAACAGGCGCAACTCGATCGGCTCTTTTCCAGTGATGGCCAACAGGTGGTGTTTCAGCAGGAACAACAATGGATTGCCCCTAACCGTCGCCGCATTGTTTGGTCGCCGGCCCCCTGAATTTTCTTAATTCCTTTTTTAATGACTAGCACTGCCGCCAATTCCGATGACCGGCTAGCCATTGTTACCGGTGCCTCATCTGGGGTGGGCCTATGGGCAACAAGAGCTTTGCTCGAGCATGGCTTCACGGTTGTTATGGCCGTTAGGGATACAACAAAAGCTCAGGTGTCTGCAGCGGCTTTGGGTTTGCCTGCTAAGCGGCTTATCTACCTGCCACTGGAATTAGCTGATCTAGATAAAGTTAGTCAATTTGTTCAAGCTTTTCGGGCATTAGATCGACCCCTTAATGCTCTTGTTATTAATGCAGCTGTTTATAAGCCACTATTGAAACAGCCGGAATGGAGCGCCCAGGGTTATGAATTAACAATGGCCACCAATCACTTGGGCCATTTTTTACTTACTCGTTTATTGCTAGAAGATTTAGCTAAGCATTCATTAGCCGATCGCCGTGTGGTAACCCTCGGCACAGTTACGGCTAATTCCAGTGAGCTTGGAGGTAAGATACCAATTCCTGCCCCTGCTGATTTGGGTGATCTAAGTGGTTTTGAGCAGGGCTTTAAGGATCCGATCGCCATGGCAAGCGGTAAGAAATTTAAGCCAGGCAAGGCATATAAAGATAGTAAATTGTGTAACATGATCACCAGCTTGGAATTGCATAGGCGTTTCCATCAAACCACTGGTATTATCTTTAGCTCCCTCTATCCAGGTTGCGTTGCTGATAGCCCCTTATTTCGCCATAGCTTTCCTGCATTTCAGCGAATATTTCCATGGTTTCAGCAAAATATCACCGGTGGTTATGTAAGCCAAGAGCTGGCTGGTGAACGGGTGGCAAAGGTGGTGACGGGTTTGGATTTCAGCACCTCAGGTGTTCACTGGAGTTGGGGCAATAGACAAAAAAAAGATCGGCTTCAATTTGAGCAGGAATTATCAAACAAAATTACTGATTCCGAAACTGCGGAAAGGGTTTGGCAACTTTCTAGTGCTTTAGTGGGTTTGGATTAATTACTAACTAACTGCCTGGTAAAGCTCTTAAGGCTTCGTTCGAGCCAATCACCACAAGCAATTCATTCGCCTCTAAAATGTGGGAAGCGGGTGGATTAACTAATAAATTACCAGTGGGCCCTGCTGCCAGCACATTTACATTGTAATGCTTGCGCATATTTATTTCACGCAGGGATTTACCAACAAAAACATTGGGGATTTTAATTTCTTCAATGCTGTTGCGATCATCGAGTCTGAGTTGCTCTAGCAGGTTTGGCCTCACCAGTTCCATGCCAAGGCGCCTGCCTTGCATTTTTGAGGGAAAAACTACACGATCTGCACCAACACGCTCCAACATTTTTTGGTGCAGATCACTGGTGGCGCGGGCGATTACTTGTTTTACCTTTGTGCCAGGGGAGTCTTTACAGATCAAAGTAGCAGTAATACTTGCTTCAATCGGTTCACTAATGGCAACAACAACCGTTGCAAGTTCAAGCACTCCAGCAGCCCGCATGGCTTCTTCATCGGTGCAATCCACCACTCTGCTTTCGATCGAGGCATCGAACTGGCGTAATTCATCGATTGCCCTTTGGCTTGAATCAATGGCTAGAACCTCTGCCCCCGAGCGCAGTAGCTCAGCGCAAACGGAGGAACCAAACCGTCCCACACCCACCACAGCAAAGGCCCCGGGTTCGCCGCTAGCGCTCCACTGCCACCAAGTACCCATTTTAGAAAATTGAGCTGCCATATATCTACCCTAAAAGCTCACACATAAAGATCTTCTTTGGGATAACCAACCCTGCTTTCAGCTTGGCTGCCGTAGATGGCAGTTAGCAAAAGCAGAATGCCAATTCTGCCAACAAACATGCCAACCATCAGCACCAGCTGGCCCCAGCGGCTTAAATTTGCCGTTACACCAAGATCTAACCCAACTGTGCCGAAGGCGGAAACACAGGTAAAAAGCTTTTCAAGAAAACTGTAATTCTGGTGCCCAGGCATCCCCAAGGAGGTTGGAGCAATACCCAATAATAATGCCATCATCACTACAAACAATAATGAAGCAATCGTTGCACCCACCGCCTTAAATACAGTGCGATCTGGTATCAAGCGGCGATGGATTAAAACATTTTCGCGTCCTTGAAGGGTGGAGCGGGTAGTAGCCATTAAAATGGCAAAAGTAGTGGTTTTAATGCCACCACCTGTGCCTCCTGGACTGGCGCCAATAAACATCAAAACAATCATCAATAGCAGCCCGGCATCGGTGATTGTTTCAGCAGATAGTGGAATTGTGTTAAAGCCAGCTGTGCGGGTGCTTATTGATTGAAATAAACTTATTTGAATCTTTTGAAAAAACGAAAACTTTGAAAGGGCTCCAGCCTCTAGGCCAAAGTGTTCGGTGAAGATCAAGCCTAAGCAGCCCACAACTATTAAAGCAACTGTGGTACGCAGCACTAAACGGGTGTGTAAACTAAAGTGTCTATGGCTTAAAAACCGCTTGCGGTTTATCCAGATGTCGTTGCTAACCCACCAGCCAATGCCTCCAATTACAATCATAAAGGCGATTACAACATTCACTACAGTGTTATCGCGGTAGGCCTCAAGATTTGTAGCCCATAAGCCAAAGCCTGCATTGTTATAGGCGCTAATCACATGAAATAGTGATGCCCAAAGGCGGGCGGCTGGATTTTGGATATCACTAAAACCAAAGAAATAAAGCACTGCAGCCCCCAAACCCATCACCAGTGCAGCGCAAATCAAAATGCCCTTAAAGGTGGGGCCGATGCCACCAACGCCAAATTCATCCAAAGCGCGACCTTTATCTAAACGCTGCCTTAGGCCTGAACGGCCTTGCACAAAACCCTGCAAGAAAGTTGTTATGGCCATTAAACCTAGGCCGCCAGAAATAATTAAAACCGCCAATACAATTTGGCCAATTAAGGTGAGATCGCGATCCACAACTATTATTGATAAACCTGTAACTGTTATTGCCGAAGTTACAGTAAATAAAGCCTGCCAAAGGCCCACTTCATCACTGGAACACCAAGGTGATGCCAGTAGAAAGGTTCCAATCACAATCACAATTAAGCCCGTTATCACTGTGAATTGGGGCACCGTTAAACGATCGCGCCAGTGAGCAAGCAGTGAAAGGAACTTGGCGTTCACTATTGTGGAAGAGAAGCGCAAATTTGTTTTGTTTAGCCCCCAAAGCTTAAGCAGTCACAGTTTAACCTCTGAGCAGTGTTTATTGGAGCTCGGTAGCTCCAGTAACGGTCTTACCACTGCCGAGGCGGCTCGCCGTTTTGCTGATGCTGGGCCCAATCGCTTGGAACTTGCCAGGGGGCGCAGCACTTTGCAGATCCTTTGGGATCAGTTCAGCAATGTGATGCTTTTGATGCTGCTGGCTGTGGCTGCGGTGTCTGCAGCGGTGGCTTTGTATAAGGGCGTTTTTCCAAAAGATGCAATTGCGATCTTGGTGATAGTTGGCCTCAATGGGTTGCTCGGTTATTTGCAGGAAAGCAAAGCGCAACAGGCATTGCTTGCCCTTAGAAACATGGCCCAACCCATGGTGCAAGTGCGCCGAAATGCTGAATGGCAGCGTTTGCCCAGTGAGGAATTGGTGCTGGGTGATTTGATTCGCCTCGAAGCAGGTGATCGGGTGCCTGCAGATGCTCGGCTGGTGGAAGTGGCGGAGCTTGGTGTTCGAGAAGCAGCTCTCACTGGTGAGGCGGAAGCGGTTTTCAAGCAGGCAAACCTGATTCTTGATGCAACCACCCCTTTGCTGGAGCGTCAAAACTGCTTATTTCAGGGCACCGAAGTGGTGCGCGGCCGCGGGGTTGCGGTGGTTACCGCCACGGCAATGGCCACTGAACTTGGCCAAATAGCAGAACTTATCAACACCGCAGGTGGAGAGAGCACTCCCTTGCAGGAACGATTGGATGGCCTGGCAAGAGTGCTTGTTATCTGCTCCCTGGCATTGGTGGCTGTGGTGATGTTGCTTGGCCTTTTGTTGGGTCAATCGCTGCTCAATTTGCTTGAGGTGTCTTTGTCTATGGCAGTGGCGATCGTGCCTGAGGGCCTTCCCGCTGTAATCACAGTCACCCTTGCCATCGGCACCCAACGGATGGTTAAACGAGCCGCTTTGATCCGGCGTTTGCCAGCTGTTGAGGCGCTTGGATCGGTAACTGTGATCTGCTCCGATAAAACGGGAACCCTCACCCAAAACCGCCAAGTGGTTCAAGAATTGCGCTTGGGCACCGAATGCATTGGAGTTGCGGGCCTGGGCTATTCCCCCCAAGGTGAATTAACCACCCAACTGCTAGTTCCCCCCCCAGGCGCTACCCCTGGCAGTTTTGTTGGTTCACGCCAATTGCTGTTACAAGCCGGTGTGTTGTGCAGTGATGCGGAATTGAAACAGGATTCCGATGGCAACTGGGAAATCCTTGGCGATCCCACTGAGGGGGCTCTAGTTGTTGTTGCCGCTAAAGACGGCATTGATGGCTTTGCCTTACGCAGCCATTTCACAAGATTTGCAGAAATACCCTTTAGTTCTGAACGGCAGTTGATGGCCGTTTGGATCAACGACCCCAGCGGTAATTTGCAAGCTCCCCTCGGTGCGGCCGCTGATGGCTCAACCCAATTATTAATTAGTAAAGGTGCCCCTGAGGTGATCATCTCCAACTGCAGCCGTTGGATTGATGGTTCTGGTGCGCTAACACTTAGCCAAGAACAGCAGCAATGGTGGCTTGAGCAGGCGCGCGCCCTAGCGGTCCAGGGCCTGCGGGTACTTGCTTTTGCCTGTGCCCCCCACCATCAAGGCCCTAATCATCCTTTAGACGAACAGGTTTTGTTGGGGCTTATGGCCCAGCTGGATCCGGCCCGGCCGGAGGTGATTAAGGCGATCGCCACCTGCAAACATGCCGGCATCCGCCCCGTGATGATCACTGGCGACCATCCCCTCACTGCAAAAGCGATTGGTTCGGGTATAGGCCTTTGTGAGGCTGATGGCCAAGTCGTTTTAGGCCGTGAGCTGGAAGCTGCCAGCGACGAAAAGCTGCGTGAATTGGTTATGCAATGCAGTATTTATGCCCGGGTGCCACCTGAGCAGAAATTGCGCATCGTTAAAGCGCTTCAGGCCAATGGTCAAGTGGTGGCGATGACAGGTGATGGTGTAAATGACGCCCCAGCCTTAAAGCAGGCCCACATCGGTGTGGCAATGGGTATCACTGGCACTGAAGTTAGTAAGGAAGCAGCCGATATGGTTCTGCTAGACGACAACTTCGCAACCATTGTTAGCGCTGTTGAGGAAGGTCGCCTTGTTTATGCAAATATCCGCCGGTTTTTTAAATACATTCTCGGTAGCAATGTGGGGGAGCTGATCACAATTGCTTCTGCCCCCTTGCTGGGTTTGGTTGGAGTTCCCCTCACGCCCCTGCAGATCCTTTGGATGAATTTGGTTACCGATGGCGTGCCAGCCCTTGCCCTTGCCCTTGAGCCTGGGGAAAAGGGCTTGATGGATAGGGCCCCAGCAGAACCTGGGGAATCGATTTTTGCCCGTGGCATCGGTGGCTACATCCTGCGGGTTGGTGTGATTTTTGCTCTAATTGTGATCGCTTTAATGTTCTATGCGGCTCGCCATAACGCGCCATGGGAAACGATGGTTTTCACCACGCTTTGCCTAGCCCAAATGGGCCACGCCCTCTCTGCCCGCAGTGATCTACCGCTTTTACAAGTTCCGCCTTTCTCCAACCCTTGGTTGATCTGGGCGGTGCTGCTCACATCAGGGTTGCAACTTCTATTGCTTTATGTGCCATGGCTTTCGAATTTCTTTGGCACCACAGCCCTAAGTGGCTGTGATTTATTGATTTGCGTGGGCTTTAGTTTTCTGTTCTTCTTGTATCTAGAGCTGGAAAAGATTTGGAAGCAATGGCGCCAAAAAGTTGAAGCCCATAGTTGATTAGGTGATTCATATGGCATGGCATCCGCATCTCTGGCACCCCACCTCCCAGGTGGTTACCAGCCCGGAGCCGCTGCAGGTGCGCAGCGCTAAAGGTTGCCTTTTGCAATTAAACGATGGAAGGGAGTTGATCGATGCAATTAGCAGCTGGTGGGTAACACTGCATGGCCATGGGGAACCAACAATTGCCTCAGCAATTGCCCGCCAGGCTCAAGTGTTGGAGCAGGTGATCTTCGCTAATTTCAGCCACGAACCCGCCGAGCAATTAGCCACCAGGCTCAGCGCCCTCACCGGGTTGCAGCGCCTGTTTTTCTCAGATAATGGCTCCACCGCCGTGGAGGTGGCCCTCAAGATTGCCTGGCAGTGGTGGCGTAATCAAGGCAGTGATCGCCATCAACTAATCGCCTTTGAAGGTGCCTATCACGGCGACACCTTTGGTGCCATGGCCCTTGGTGATCGCTCCATATTTACCGCTGCCTACCAACCACTGCTGTTTGACGTGGCCCGGATCGCTTGGCCCCATAGCTACTGGCACAACCACAGCGTTGAAGAGCGGGAACAGCAGGCCCTTAAGCAATTAGAGCTGGCACTTGAAACACCCACAGCAGCGGTGATTCTCGAACCCCTGATCCAGGGAGCCAGCGGGATGCGCGTTGTGCGGCCGGCGTTTCTGCAGGCAGTGGCAGAGAGGGTTCAGGCCGCTGGAGCCCTGTTGATTGCCGATGAGGTTTTCACAGGGTTTGGCCGCACTGGTGCCCTGTTTGCCTGCCAGAAAGCCTGTATCCAGCCCGACCTGATGGCCCTCTCCAAGGGACTCACAGGTGGTTTCCTGCCCATGGGTGCAACGATGGCAAGTGAAAGGCTTTACCAGGGCTTCATCAGCGAGAAGCCCGTTGATACATTTTTCCATGGCCACAGCTTCACGGCCAATCCGTTGGGCTGCGCCGCCGCCCTGGCCAGCCTTGATCTTCTTCAATTTAGCCCCGAGCGCTTTGAGGATTTTGAGCAACGGCATATCCCCCTGCTGGAGCAGCTGAGCCTGCTTTCCCAGGTGAAGCGGCCCCGTTGCCTTGGCACCATGGCCGCCTTCGAGCTCAACGCTGGCGAAAACAGCTATCTAAATCCGATCGGCAAGCAGATCCAACGCCACTGCCTGGAACAGGGTGTATATATAAGGCCCCTCGGTAATGTTGTTTATATTTTGCCGCCACTTTGCATTACAAACAGTGAGCTGGAAAAGTGCTATTCAGCTATTGAATTGGCAATTATTCAATTGTGCTGAATACGCTTGGTCTATTAACCAGGGAGAATAACGCGATCGATCACATGCACAACGCCGTTATCGCAAACGATATCGGCGTTGACCACCGTGGCGTTTTTCACCTCAAAGGGCTCGCTGCGGCGGATTGGGATGGGCGCCCCCTCCAAACTCGGCCAGTCGCTCTGGCTAACCAGCTGGGCTTTGAGGTATGTACCGGCAAGAACGTGGTATTTGAGAATTCGAGCCAATTGGGGCGGATTGTCTACCAGGGTTTGCACCGTGCCGGCAGGCAGCGCGGCAAAGGCATCGTCCACCGGCGCGAACACCGTGAAGGGACCCTGTCCCTCGAGGGCTTCGCTTAAGCCTGCCGCAGCAACAGCGGCTAAAAGGGTTTTGAAGCAGCCCGCCTCTGCGGCGGTGTTGAGGATAGAAGCCATCAGCGATAATTTTGTTGTTGGATATCAGAAAGCCGCGCTTCTGGGCGCAGAAAACGGTCCATTTGCGCTTCAAAGAAGCGTCTGTTGGCTAACAAATGTTCAGGGTCTGGATCATTTAATGGGTATAGCAATGCACAGCGCAGTGCTTGGATAACAGCCGAAGTTACATTATACATTGAACGCTGAAAAGTTATTCCAAGTTGAATCAATTTATCCTCATCTCCACGGCCATGGTTTTGATATGTGGCCTCAAGATATGCAGGTAAAAAATGAAGCATATCTTGCATTAGAAGCGTGGGTGGGATTCCAGCTGATCCCACTGGATAAACATCTGCATAGAGGATTCCATAGTGAAAATCAGCTTGGTCTGCGGGAACTTGATTGGCTTGGGCGTTATAACTTTTTGTGCCTCTGAAGGGCGAGGTACGATAAAATACAGCCTCCACATAGGGAAGAGCAGCTTCATAGAGCCATGTAAATCCTTTGCTTTTTGGTATTATTTCAATGCATTCATTGCCTATATAAACATGATGGTAGATGGGTCTTCCTGCTACGGCAAAAATACCATTAACTAAGAAATCCATCGCCTCGGGAACTGATTTTATACCACCTTCGTTATAAAGATCACTCATTTCAAAAAAAACTGGGGCCATAACTTCCCAGAAAAGCCCAAGATTTGAATAGTAACTCAATTGACGAACCTGCTCTATAAACATTTCTGGAAATAGTTTATATAACAGCAGCATCAATGGATTGCCCTTGAAATAGGCTTTTATCGCTCGATCAGCATTTGCTAAGTATTCTTTACTTTCTAAATAATCATTAAAACGCCCACCCATATCTTGATGCCAGAACATTGCTTGCATGCAAGCCTCTGCAAATTCCATATTGATGCGATCATGCCAAAGATGATGAAGTATTTTTGGCATTGAAATTGTTTCTCCATGCTTCATGAAGGCAACTAATTCGGGGTGTGCTTTCTCTCCGCCCCGCCATATTCTTAATTTTGAATTATCACCAGAGTAGCTATTTGCTAAGTCCATGTATTCTTTAGGTATAAAGTATTTAAATGCTGGTAAAGGATTTAGAAAAACGCGCTCTGCAATATAAAGTAAATCTCTCCAATAAAAATCCATTGGAACTGCATATGCTTTATAAATACCAATGATTTGTTCGAGGTTTTCTGGAGTGTCTGGAAGCATGGAGCCACCTGCTTCTAATCTATGAATCACATCAGCATATTTGTGAGTTGAGGGGGGGATCATGATTGTTGCTCCAATTGGTTAGTTGATGTGTTCAAAATTGCAATGTGTGCTGTTGTTGCGTTGCTAATACCTGTGAGGCTGGTGGGCCAGATACCTCCGATCAAAATAAGCAAAGATAGTATTAATGCTGGTAGCCGTTCACCCCAAGTGGTGGAAACCCAGTTTGCCCTTGCTGGATCCAGCCTTCCAAATCCAACCCTATTGAAAAACCTAACAGCATATACAGCAGTAAAGCCTGAGGCTAGTAAGCACGTAAGCGTGGGCCATGGAAAAATTTCCCAACTACCTTCAAATATCAATAACTCAGCAACAAACCCAGCAAGGCCTGGAACGCCAGCTGCTGCCATAAGACCTATTAAGAGCAAGCTAGAGGTGAAGGGAAGACCCCTTTGGGGATTCATCAATCCAGATAATTCACCTATTGAACGAGTGCCAGTTTTTAATTCTATAAGGCCAACAAGATTAAATAAAAGAGCAATAATTAATCCATGGGCTAACATTTGTGCCATCACTCCTTGTAAACTTAATGTGGTGGCCGCTGCAAGGGCTAGCATCAGCATGCCCATATGACCGATCGAACTATAAGCTATTAATAATCTTATATCTTTTTGTGCTATTGCATTTAAAGCGCCATAAATAGCGCTAAATGCACCTAACGCTGCTATTAATGGCGACCAGAACATCCAGCCATCAGGTAAGAATTCTATGCCGAAGCGAAGTAAACCATAGGCACCCAATTTAGAAACAGCACCACTCATTAACATAACCACAGGTGTTGGGGCCTGGCTATATGTTTTTGGCTGCCAGCCATGAAATGGCACTATTGGTAGTTTTAAGCAGAAGGCAAATAATACACCAATTAAAAGCCATCGCTGTTGATTAAAAGCTAGGCCTGCTTGGCTAAGCGAAGCATAGCTAAAATTTAATCCCGAGCGATTTAACCATCCAAAACAAAGAACTACACCTAAAAGGATTACACCTGAGACGGCTCCGTAGATTAGAAATTTAATCGCAGCACCAGCTCTTTGGGAGCCACCCCAAATGGCTACTAGCAATGTTGTTGGTATTAGGATTAATTCATATGCAAGCACAAAAAATAGTGCATTTTGGGCAAGGAATGCAGTTATAAGGCCTAGATTGACGCTAAGTAATAAGGGGTAATACAAGCGTGGTCGGATATAATCTAGTTGGCTAGCGCATATCGCTAATAAGGTAAGTATTGCTGTTAATATTACCAGCGGTAGCGATAGACCATCTACACCAAGCTCTAGTTTAAGCCCTAACTGTGGCAACCATTCAATTGATATAGGATCGGGTGGGTTTTTTAAAAACCAGATCCCAAGGCATAGCTGAATGCTTGGTGCAACCGCAGTAATAGATCTCAATCTTTTGCTGTCATTTCCGGTAAGTAGTTGAAGAAGCCCGATTAGAAGCGGGATGATAAAAAGAACAATTAACATTGAGTTCATTTTAGGTATGAGGTGTAAATGAATTAAATTTGTTTGTTGTGGGCTTAGGGCCTCAACAGCCAGACAGACATCAATATGATTCCAATAATAATGCTAAGTGCATAGGTTTGAGCTCTTCCTGAGATTGTGAAACTAAGACTTCGAGCAAGCTTCAGTGTTGTTTCGCCTGTGCCCCCAGTAAACCCATCAACTAGTTTGCGATCAGCCCAGCTACTTATTTTCGCCAGGTTAACAACAACACTTACAATTGTGCGCTGATAAAATGCTTCAGTGTGCATGTCTTCAGAGAGCCAGTGTTGAATTCCACCCAACCCTGATGGTAATTCAGCTAGGGGATGGGGCCTTAAATAGAAGAAACTAGAACTTATCGCACCGCTAAGGCTTGCAAGCAATAGGGGGAATCCAAAAGCACCCCATCCTGGAATAGGAGTTAAACCATACACTCCGATCTTTAAAAGTAGTTGGGGTATGTGTAATGTAATTCCCATTAGAATTAATGTGGGGAGTACCATTAGCCAGAGCACCTCAGCTGAGCGTTTGGTGAAGGTCTTTGGGTCTCCACCCCAGATTAAGCAAAATACGCGCATCAAAGCAGCACTTGTAATTGCTACAGTTGATAAAATTACACCAGCCAGCAGGATTGGATAGTTGCTATCAATAGTTAGTTCTAATAATTCTCTCTGGGCGGCAAAACCTCCAAATGGCGGAATAGCCATAAGTGATATGGCGCCACACAAATATGCTATTCCCATTAATGGTCTTCTGCTCCATAGCCCGCCGAGTTGGGTGAGGTTTTGACTTATATTACTTATAACAACTGTACCCACTGCCATTAATATTAATGCCATTGGCAGAGGATATACAAGCAATAAGTGATCTGCAATATTTGTATTTCCAAGTCCCACCGCAATAAATAATAAGCCCAACCAGCTGCTCACAAGAAAGCTTAAGGCCCTTTTAACGTCAATTTGTGCAAGGGCAATTAAAGCTGCCACTACTGATGTTGTTGCGCCTACTATAACTAATATGTTTTGTACTAATGGACTCAGTTCAATTAGTGGCTCAAGCCTTAATAAAACCCATGCACCACCAATAACTACAACCGAGTTTCGCAAGATTGTTGATGGTAATGGACTTTCCATTGCTTCATCTAACCAGAGATGTAAGGGTATCTGAGCGCATTTGCCAATTGGGCCAGCAATTAAGGCGATTAGGATAAGTTCGAAACCTGTGGGAAGGCTAAGTTGATTGTTTGTTTGTTGAGCGGCCCATCCCTGAAGGCCGTGGAAATTCCATGTTCCAGTTATTGGTAACAGAGCAATTACACCAGCTAGCAAAACCAAATCACCTATTCGTTTTGTAAGAAATGCGTCTCGAGCTCCTTTTACCACTAAGGGTTGATTGTACCAAGTTCCAACAATTAAATATGTGCCAAGGGTTAGTAATTCTAATAGTACATAACTAAAAAATAATGAATCGGTTAAAACTAGTGCGCAAAGGCCCGCTTCAAAAAAGCTTAGAGCACCAAAAAATCTAGGCCATCCCCAATCCATTTCCAGATAGCCAATAGCATATATTTGAACAAGAACATGCAAACCGGTAATCACAGTTATGGCAATTAAGCCAGGTTCAGTTACCAATCCATCAAACCCGATTTTTAGACCGGCTGTATTTAGCCAGATCCAGTGAAAACTTGCTGGCGCATATATAGCTTTACTCCCAGCCGCTGAATTGCTGTTTAGGGCAATTAGAGCTAAAAGTCCATGGCTAAATGCCACCGTGACCATGGCTAGATTGATATAACCTGCTGGCCTAGGACCAGTTTTATTTATGATGCCTGGAGCCCATAATAGAGAGAGCAGAGCAGACAGCAATGGATAGATAGGAATCAGCCATGCAAACTGCAACAAGAATTGTGGCATTGTAAAATGGTTGTTTTTGAATTTTAAGTTAATTAATCTTAGTTCGCTAATCTTTGTTTGCTTGATTGCCTTGGCCCAGTGTGGATTCAGATTTCTAAATCCAGTCGCTAGATCTTACCCAACTTTTTGTATCTGTAGATCAGAATTTCCACAGAAAATCCTATGCCATCAAAAAGAAATACTTATCCATTGGTAGTGTGGCTGTTTTAAGCAAGTAATACCAGGCTGATTGCCATAACCGCCATGCCGGCAATTAGGCTCCAAATAGCATGCTGCTGTTCGCCGTATTCCTTGGCGGCAGGTAATAACTCATCAATTGATATGTAGAGCATTACCCCAGCAGTTCCAGCAAATACCAAGCCAAAGGCCAATTGATTGTGGAATGATTGGAAAAGGAAATAGCCAACTAAGCCACCTATGGGCTCTAAAACTCCTGAAAGAAAAGACCACCAGAAAGCTTTACGGCGACTGCCGGTTGAATAATATATAGGCGCGGAAACCGCCAAGCCTTCAGGGATGTTGTGTATCGCGATTGCAACGGCGATGCCCACGCCAGCCCTTGGATTGTTCAATGCGCCTAAGAAGGTGGCTAAACCTTCAGGGAAATTATGGATTGCAATCGCTAGGGCTGAAAATAAACCAATTCGCCATAGGCGTCGGCGTCCCATTACCGTTTGATTATCGCCCGCTTCAGTTTTAATTTTAAATAAAACTGCTGCATCATGGGGTGGTAGAAGCTGATCGATTAAAGCTGCTAGTGCGATGCCAGCAAAAAAGGCAAGTACGGTTGATAAATATCCTAAACTGTTTCCTAATTGTGGCTGTAGAGCCAAGCGTGCTTGAGGTAATATTTCCACCAATGAGATATATATCATCGCCCCCGCAGAAAAGCCAAGGGAAAGTGTTAAAAATGTTGTGTTTGATCTGCGGGCGCTAAGCCCTAATAAACTACCTATTCCAGTGGCTAACCCGGCTAATATGGTAAGACCAAGCGCAAGAGAACTATTTTGAGATGCGATCATAATCATTAGTGTTTCTGTTTGTTTAATTTATTTCTTGATACTTTCTCGGGTTTTAATCGAAACCCAGAAGGTCGAATATCTCGCGATCTTTAAGTGATTCAGCTTCTAGGGGAACCACATTATCAAGCATGCGTTGGGCAAGTGCTATGTATTCTTTTTGTACCGCTTCCACCTCAGGTGTTGCTTCCATTTCAAATATCGTGCACTTTTTTAACCGCGAGCGGCGTATGGCATCCAAGTCGGGAAAGTGGGCCATTGTGCGCATGCCTACACGCTCATTGAATTTATCAATTTGATCCGTATCTTTACTGCGATTTGCTACTACGCCACCTAATCTAACTTTATAGTTCTTTGCCTTTGCTTGAATGGCGGCAATGATCCTATTCATTGCAAAAATAGAATCAAAATCATTGGCGGTTACGATTAAGCAGTAATTGGCATGTTGAAGCGGCGCAGCAAAACCGCCGCATACCACATCTCCAAGAACATCAAAAATAACAACATCTGTATCTTCTAAAAGATGATGCTCTTTTAACAGTTTTACGGTTTGTCCTGTTACATAACCTCCACAGCCAGTGCCGGCGGGGGGACCGCCAGACTCAACGCACATCACACCGTTGAAGCCTTCAAACACAAAATCTTCGGGGCGTAGTTCTTCAGTGTGAAAATCAACGGTTTCTAAAATATCAATAACCGTTGGCACCATTTTTTTGGTGAGCGTAAAGGTGCTGTCGTGTTTTGGATCGCAGCCGATCTGTAATACCCGCTTGCCAAGTTTAGAAAAAGCAGCTGAAAGGTTGGAAGAGGTTGTTGATTTACCAATGCCCCCTTTGCCATAAACGGCGATAACCAGGGCGCCTTCCTCGATTTGCATCGAGGCGTCTTGATGCACTTGGAGGCTACCTTCACCGTCTTCACGGCTGTTGGTGCTGTTGCTGGGGGGGGTGATCGTGGCGGTCATCAGCGGTTCAAGGGTAGAGATGGAATGAAATCAACTGTTGCTTGCTAAGGGGATGAGATTTACCGCGTGAAATGGGCCTTAGCTTCATATAGCACCTCATCGGTTATTTCCTTAATGCCTCGCTTCTGGGCAAAGGCTTCGGTGTTGCGTTTCACTTTGCCGCGCACAAAAAAAGGAATTCTGCCTAATTCAGCTGTTCCGCTCTTAGCCCAGGTGCAGCCAGCATCCGTTTGAACTTCCGGGGCTCCCGTTTCCGCCACTGCTGTTTTTTGGCCCTTATGGCTCATATGGCCCTCAACAAACTCAAAATCATGGCGAAACATTCCAATTAGATGTTCCTCTAATCCCATCATCAAGGGGTGCACCCAGCTGTCGAAAATTACATTTGCCCCTTCCCAACCCATCTGCGGTGCATAGCGGGCCGGCACATCTTGCACATGCAATGGCGCTGAAATCACAGCGCATGGAATTCCAAGCCGCTTGGCGCTATGGCGCTCCATTTGGGTGCCAAGCACCAATTCTGGGGCAGCCGCTGCCATGGCTGCCTCCACCTCTAGGTAGTTGTCGCTGATTAATGCTTCAAGGCCCAGCTCCTGGGCGGCAGCCCGCACAGCCCTTGCTTGCTCGCGGCAGTAGCTGCCCAGCCCCACCACTTGGAAGCCCAGTTCCTTGCTGGCAATACGCGCTGCTGCAATCGCGTGGGTGGCATCGGCAAAAATAAATACCCGTTTGCCCGTTAGGTAGGTGGAATCCACCGATTGCGAATACCAGGGCATCCTTGATCGCTCCGGCGCTGGCGGCAATTGATCAAGCCCTAAAACAGTTGCGATCTCCTCTCGAAACTGTTGGGTGGCGCCAATGCCGATGGGTACCGTGCGCACAACAGCCATGCCCAGTTGACGCTCCAGCCAACTGCAGCTGCTTTCAACAATTTCTGGATAGAGGCAGAGGTTTGCATCCGCCTCTGGAATCCGTTTTAGATCCGAAGGGCTGGCCCCTAGGGGTGCCACCACATTCACATCGATGCCCATATCAGCTAATAATTTTGATACCTCAATAACGTCGTCGCGGCAGCGAAAACCCAGCAAGCTGGGGCCGAGCAAATTAAGCCGCGGTTTGCGCCCTTCGCTGCGCCAGCGGCTGGGGCTTGGTTTGGCAGCGCCGGGAGCTAATGCTTGGTCCTTGAGCAGGGTTCGCAGTAGTTGATAGAAGGTTTCGGAAGCACCCCAATTTTCTTTTTTTGAATAGGCGGGCAATTCCAAATTAACGATTGGCAGGTTGAAACCCATGCCTTGGGCAAGGCTGCCTGGTTGATCTTGGATTAATTCCGCTGTGCAGCTTTCACCCACGAGCAAAGCCTCTGGCTTGAAGCGTTCCACGGCATCGCTGATTGAACGCTTTACTAAATCAGCGGTGTCGCCCCCCAGGTCCCTTGCCTGAAATGTGGTGTAGGTAACTGGCGGCCGCTTGTTTTGCCTCTCGATCATCGTGAACAGCAAGTCGGCATAGGTATCCCCTTGGGGGGCATGGAGCACGTAGTGCAGCCCCTCCATTGAGGTGGCTATGCGCATTGCCCCCACGTGGGGGGGGCCTTCGTAGGTCCAGAGGGTAAGTTCCATTGGATTTCAGTTAAAGGCCAGGGCAGCGCGCCGGCGCAGGGGCCGAGCAAATAATTCAGCTAAATCACCGGCTTGGTCGCAGCCGTGAATGGGGCTAAAAACCAATTCGATCGACCATTTGGTGGCAATGCCCTCCGCCTCAAGGGGATTGGCTAAACCCATGCCACACACCACAAGATCGGGCTTGGCTGCCCGCACCCTATCCAGTTGTTTCTCAAGATGTTGCCCCTCACTCAAATTTAGGTTTGCTGGCAGAAGATCAAGCTCAGGCTGTTGTAGGGCGCGATCCAGGTATGGAGTGCCCACCTCCACCAACTCCATGCCGCATTCCCGTTGCAGGAAACGGCCAAGGGCGAGCTCCATTTGGGAATCTGGCAGCAGAAACAGGCGCTTGCCCTCCAGTTCAAGGCGATGGGGAGCCACTGCCGCCCTGCCCCTTTCTTTGAGGGGGTTGAGCACCGATGAGGTGTGGGCTGGATCGATGCCGAAAGCAGAGGCAGCAGCTTCAAACCAAAGGCTGCTGCCCTCCACGCCAAGGGGGTAGGGGCTGCTGAGTAATTGGGCGCCGCGGGCCTGGAGAGCCCTAGCAGTAGCCCCTAGGAAGGGTTGAGCCAGCAACACTTTGGTGCCGCTGCCAAGGCAGGGTAGATCGGTGGATCGCCGCGGCGGCAAGCTCGCCACTTTTGTGATGCCAAGCCGCTCAAACAAGGTTAAGAAGCGCTCTTCCACCCCATCGGCAAGGGTGCCCACCAGCAGCAGTTGTGTTTCATCGTTGCGGGGCAGGAATGGCACTAGGGCGGTGAGGGCATTGTCTTCCCCTTGGGTGAAGGTGGTTTCAATGCCACTGCCGCTGTAATTAACAACCCGCACGGAGCCCTTCAGGCGGGTGCTGAGCCGTTCCGCTGCTTTAGCTAGGTCGAGCTTGATCACCTCACTGGGGCAAGAACCCACCAGAAAGAGGGTGCGAATTTCTGGGCGGCGCTCCAGCAGATCGCCAACAACCCGATCTAACTCCTCATTTGCATCAGCTAAACCGGCCAGGTCTCTTTCCCCCAAAATGGCTGTGCCAAAACGGGGTTCAGCAAAAATCATTACGCCTGCGGCGCTTTGAACCAGATGGGCGCAGGTGCGGGAGCCCACCACCAAAAAGAAGGCATCTGGCATGCGGCGGTGGAGCCAAACGATGGAGGTGAGTCCGCAAAACACCTCCCTCTGGCCATTTTCCTTGAGAATCTCCAACAGCAGCACTAATAGATACAGCTATTCATAGGCAGGCTGGTGCATTAAGTGCTCTAGTCGTTTCCTTATCTTCCGGATCTAGGGGAGAAAAAACAAATTTGTTGCTCTAAAAGCTGAATTCTCTAAAGGCGACGGCGGAAAGCATCTCCGTAGTTGCTGGCTTGGCGCTCAGCGCCATCAGCAGAGCGGCTTAATTTCCACACATTGCGGCTGATGCGGCGCGCCACTAGGCCACCCCTTTCCACCACTGGAGTACCTGGACGGGCACCCAACAGCACTGCAACTTCAGCGGTGCTTAAGGGCGCACCGGTGCGCACAGCCAGGTCGGTGAGCTCAAGCCGTTGGCGCAAATTGTGCAGATCAGCGGCCTCTCCCTGGCTTTCATTCCAAATCGTGGTGAAGTTGCTGTTGTTTGGAGTGCCCATTTTGTGCATCAGGCCGAGGCCGATGAAGGCGAGGGCCTGTTCAGGCTTAACCCCTTGATCCATGGCTGTGGCGATCAACTCAGAGAAATTGGCTTGGGGTTCTTGGTTGGCGATGGGTTGAGCTTCGCTGGAACGGGTTGTGGTTGCCATCAGCATTGCTAGGGGTATTGGCCGGAAGGTACCCACTCCCAAGGTGAGCGCAAGGGGTAGCCCGGTAGAGTCGCGCCACTATTAATCAAAAATCCCCTGTCAATCTCTGCCGACGATCTCTCCATACGGCGTCGGCGGGCCGGTATGCGCGATGGCGGCTCAGGCGTTTCGATTACAGGTACTCAGGTGGAAGTGGCCAGTGGGCCAAGTTGCGTAACCGTTACCACCGATAGCGAGGGGCGACGGCTGGCAAGGCAGGGGGGGCAGGTGGGATCGATTCAGCTGCGCACCTATGTGTTTCTTGATTCCTTGCAGCCCCAGTTGGCGGCTTACATGGGCACAGTTTCCCAGGGCTTTTTACCTATTCCAGGGGATGCCTGTCTCTGGCTTGAGGTTTCGCCAGGCATGGCAGTTCATCGGGTTACCGATATCGCCCTGAAGGCGAGCACCGTGCGCTTGGGCCAAATGGTGGTGGAGAGGGCCTTTGGCTCCTTGGCCCTTTATCACCGCGACCAAAGCAATGTGTTGCATTCGGGCCAGGTGGTGCTGGAGTCGATCGGCAGTAGCGTTGATCGACGCAGCCCTTGCACGGTTAGCTGGACGGAGATCATCCGTGCCATAACCCCCGACCATGCGGTTTTGATCAACCGCCTAAATCGGCGCGGCTCGATGATTCAATCGGGCATGAGCATGTTCATCTTGGAAACAGAGCCGGCTGGCTATGTGCTTATTGCCGCCAATGAAGCTGAGAAGGCTTCAAACATCACCGTGGTGGATGTGAAGGCTGTGGGTGCCTTTGGCCGCCTCACCCTGGCGGGGAAAGAAGGTGATGTTGAGGAGGCTGCCGCCGCTGCCATGCGTGCTGTGGCAAGCGTTAATTCCCGTTAGTTAATTTCTATTAATTAGTTAATTCAATTTCCAATAGGTGGGCCATCTGGGCGGCTATGGCCCGGATCGCTTTGCCCCTGCTGCCCAATTTGATTTTTTGATGGGGTGGCATTTGGCCGTAGGTTCTGCCAGCTTCCCGCAGCCAAAAAACAGGGTCGTAGCCATAACCCTCCCCCCTTGGCGAGCTGAGAATTTCACCTCTACAAATACCCTCTGCCTCCAGGCGGATGTTGCCGAAGGGGTCGGCCAAGGCCACGGCACTATGAAAAGCGGCGCTTCGGTAAATACTTCCCTTCAGTTCTTCTAAAAGGCGCTCAATTCTTTGCTTATCACTCGCCGCATATCTGGCGGAATAAATACCTGGTGCACCGCCCAGAGAATCCACCTCAAGGCCTGAATCATCAGCTAGGGCCCAGTGGCCGCAGATGCGAGCCACCTCAGCGGCCTTTAAACGGGCATTTTCTATGTAAGTGCTACCGGTTTCAGCAATTTCCAACCCCTCGGGCTGTTGGCGCACCTGCAGCTCAACAGGAGCCAAGATCGCTTTTATTTCAGCCACTTTGACGGGATTACCGCTAGCGATCACAAGCACCTTTGGATTTTTTGCCACCCTTGCCCTCCACCAGGTGGGCCATTCTGCTCTTTGACAGCCCTGCTTAATTCCAGTAGACAAACACGCCCCAAAGGAGGCCATTGGATACAAGCCTGGTTCTACAAAATTTGCTCTCGCCAGCAATTTTGTTCTTTTTTCTTGGGGTTTTTGCGGTGCTGTTGGGCACCGATTTAGAGATTCCAGCCCCACTGCCAAAGTTATTTTCCCTTTATTTATTGCTGTCTATTGGTTTTAAAGGGGGTGTTGAATTGCAGCACAGCGGCCTTGGAGGGAATGTTGTTTTAACAATTTCAGCTGCGGTTGTGATGTCGGTGCTGGTGCCCATCTACTGCTTTTTTCTATTGCGCAGTAAATTTGACGTGTTCAATTCTGCTGCGATTGCAGCTGCCTATGGTTCGATTTCAGCAGTTACTTTTATTACGGCTGAAAGCTTTCTTAAGGTATTGAACATCCAATCCGATGGTTTTATGGTTGCGGCCTTGGCTCTGATGGAGTCGCCGGCCATAATTGTTGGCTTGCTACTTGTTAAATTAGCGGCCAGCAATCGCCGCAATGATGTTAATGCTGGCTGGGGGGCCCTGCTACATGAAGCCTTTTTAAATAGCTCCGTTTATTTGTTGATTGGCAGCTTGATAATTGGCCTTCTTGTTGCATTTTTCAACCCCAGCGGCGTTGAAAAAATGGAGCCCTTCACCGGCAGTCTTTTCTATGGGGTGCTTTGTTTTTTCTTGCTAGACATGGGCATTATTGCGGCTCAACGGCTGGCGGACCTAAGGCGCGCCGGGGCATTTCTTACTGGTTTTGCCCTGCTGATGCCCCTTTTCAATGCAGGCATTGGTTTTGGGATTGCTCTGTTTTTGGGTTTGAGTCAGGGCAACGCATTGTTATTCATGGTGTTGTGTGCAAGCGCCTCCTACATCGCCGTACCTGCAGCGATGAGAATGACGGTGCCTGAAGCTAATCCAAGCCTCTACATATCAAGCTCATTGGGTATTACTTTTCCATTCAATATAATATTTGGTATTCCCTTATATATGGCGCTGATTCAGCGCTTTATCCCTGTCGGTTGAGCCATGAAACGCCTTGATTTGATCATGAGCGAGCGCGAGCTCGACAAAGTTCTCCATGCTATTCGAGCTGCAGGGGCGCCCGGATATTCAGTGATGCGCCACGTAACTGGCAGGGGCCCT
>Ga0214917_10000292_pt1 | contig 64574 bp, 64 predicted proteins | sample LL_1208_BB_MetaG_FD_177983 | JGI IMG/M metagenome (GOLD analysis project Ga0214917, IMG submission 177983) | Freshwater microbial communities from Lake Lanier, Atlanta, Georgia, United States - LL_1208_BB | ecosystem: Environmental > Aquatic > Freshwater > Lake | place: USA: Georgia | collected... | reverse complement strand
CGACTCGCCGCCGAATTTCTTAATTTTGCCGGAGAAAAAAATTCCGGAAAATCACCGAATTTCACGCAATAATTTGCAATAATTCGCATTTTATTTTATGTCGCAATTGTGACGCAAAATAAAATATTTCATAATAATTTGTGCACTGTATCGCAAAATAATATTATTTCACGTCACAAAAAAATAATTAAAATATAATTTATTATATCATATTTCTCACACAAAAAATAATTTAAAAAACTGTTTTATGACGTGGGAAAGGAGCCAAGAAGACCCGCCAAAATAGCGCCAAAATACCCCCTCCAAAAGTCTACGTCACAATCCCCATATAGATTTTGAGAAAAGTCATCAACTTTCCCATACTAATTTTAGTCTCATGATAGGGGGGTCAGCGCACCCAAAATCCCCACATAAAACTCACCAAAAATTTTTAGCAATTTTCCCACACAGCCAACAAATTAGCAACCGCAAATTAACAGCCCAAAAATACAACATCACAAACATTACACATAAAATAAATATTTTATTAATTTTATGATAGGATTTTCCCCTCCGCGATAGGGGGTGGCGCCAGCAACCCAGGCCCCATCCCGCTATGTCTAGAACAATATTCTCCCATTGGATGTCTGCGAGATTTACATTGATCTCCCGTTTTATTGGTCGCTTTACATCGCATATCCACTACACTATCTGTAACTACCTCACTTAGTCCACAAGCAACACGATAGAGATTCATACGATTAATTATTCCATCTTTGAGTTCACGTAGATTATCATACAGATTTTTACTCATCTTTACACATCCTTCCATTGTAGACAATGATGATGACAAATCTCCAAGAAACGATGTTATTTCTTTTATCATTGCATCCTGACTTGAGTTATCGCTGGTAGATACAACACTTACCAAGACACGAATGGCCCAACATAGTATCTCTTTACGAATGCCATCATCTAATTTATCAAATGATACAAACATACACGGTTTCCCACCCTTCGTCTTTGTAATCTGAAATTGCGACTTGGTATATATTGGAGAATCTAAACTAATCATTAATCCTGCATCAGATTCGTTACTGTCAAGATCGCTATACAGTTTCTCCACTTCACTAAGCTGTACTGGAGCACTATACTTCTTGGCATCTAACATCAGATTCACCGGTTTTCCTGTTGGGCCGTACACCTTAACATGGAAATCTCCTACATGCTTAACAGCTGTCATATTCTTCACCTCCGAATATGGAAACTGTGGAATTACATTAGCATTAATCATCTCTAACACAGTCGCTTCACCAATCTTTCCAAGAGCATGACTACTCTTAGGGGCAGCTGCTTTCTTATATTTATCCAGTTCTTCTGTCAGTAGAGAGACAGTCATTTTCAATCCATTATAAGATTCTTCCACAAGAGACACATATTTATCTCTGGATGTATCTTTGGCAACAGAAGCTGCCACAGCCTCTTTCAAAGCTGACAATTCTGCTACATGAGATAATTCCCAATCCTTACGATAATTCTGCAGACAGTCCTCTACCCGTTTTGATAGAACAGATTCCTCTGCCGCCTGGAGCTGTTTGATTGTCTCCTCTGCAGTGGCCAGACGAACCGCTAAGGCATCCGCTGCACCTAGACGCGAACGAACTTGATTTAACATTTCTGCTGCACCGGCTTTTCTTCCTTCTTCACGCAATCTTTCCGCTTTCTGCGAATCTTCTGCAGACATTGCTGCTTCCCAATCCGCACGAATATCCGCCTGGAGATTAGTGTAAAAGTCCATGGCTAAACGAATTAGAGCCGTTTGGATCGTTGGTGTTAGTAACAGAAAGGCTTCTGGGATGTTAGCAGTCAGGGACATCTGATAAGCTGACATGATGAGATTCTGTTTGTCATTTTTCGTCTCTGAAACAAAAGAGATTTTTATGCATTTTATTTGATTTTATAGCTGACATACATTACTCATCAATTGATGCTTCTGGATAACGCTTGCGACAACATTGGGTATTTGTCTGAATATGCGTCGCACAATCGCGGAACCAGAACGCAAACGCGGTTACTTCCGCAACAGCAGCTGAGAATGTTATGTAACCATATGCAGTGCTATTGGGGCGACAGGGTGAGATATCGTGTCCGTGACAGTGATCGTAGCCAACGCGGAACTTCTTAGAATCCGCAATTGCGGCATTCCAGGCTTCATCATCTTCAAGGTCTGGTGGATCCTTAAACGCATTGAACCTGCTATAGGTGATTTCTTGCGGACAGTGCTCTGGGAGAGGAGGTTCAAATATGTGGTCGTAAAAGAAACTTCCACTAAGTTCTTTGTTACCTACCCACGGATGGTCTGGAGGCAATTCACAATAACCATTCCATGTCCAGTCACTGCTGCGCAGTAGAAACGCACGGTATCCTGCGGAATGCAGTTCCTCTGGTAACGGGACACTATACTCTTCTGTGGAGTGATAGTCGTCAAGATCCTTGTCCCATATGGGTTGTGGAGGAATCAGTGACGACTGACAGCCATGCCGTATGCGACGATATTCTGCTGAACGGCGGCTGCAACGCTTAGCCCAAGCTTCGTGAGATGCAATTTCCTTGAACTCTGCATCGCCAATTTCTGCCTTCAAGTTATTCATCTGGTTTTGGAGATCTTTCAGGCGTTCGTAATTAGTCATGGTCTCAGGGACAGGTTTGATATTCTCCTGGTTGGCTGCAACTGCTTGGTAATAGGTTGTCAATTTTTTGAAGAGGGTGGCAGTGGCTGATTGGAGAATTTCTGTAAAATTTCTGCAAAAATCTGGAAGGAGGGAGGAGGGGGTCTTCAAGGTTTTGTCGGTTGCAAAAGTTTTTCAAGCCAGGGACCTCCTTAGGATCCAAGGAACTTCAGCAATCGGCAATAATCTGGGTGGTTTGATGGATTTTTGTAAAAATTTTGTTAAAATTTTGCAAAAAAACGGATAATTGGAGAATTTCTGTAAAATTTCTGCAAAAATCTGGAAGGAGGGGTGGGTCAATGGGGTATACCGGAGGGCCGCGGTCAACGCCGGGAACATCCCTAATAGCTTGCTGCGATTTTATTTTTGCCCTCCGCAAACGCCCTCCCTATAGAACTAACATTTGTCTGTAATCGTCATAATTCTAATATAGAAACAGTATGACAATTACAGATATTTATTCTATTTAGATGAATGTAGCACCAGTTGCACCGGTTGTACCATACACTACACCGTATGTGAGAGTTACACCGTCTGCAATTATGACTTGTGCGGGGTTTGCACTCATTGATGCACCACCTGTTAAATATTTGGAGCCTGCAACAGATACACCATCTGCAGTGCCCAGTACGAATTCAAATGCCACACGGCGATTGGCCAGGTTTAGATTAAACATGTTTTTACCTGGTACATTAGTAGGACCGGGTGCCGAATCACCATTGGCTTGAGTCACATTATCCTCTACCGGGATATTCTCATTGGGTGTTGTATTTGTATCTACATCAAATACAAAGTTCAGCTTGTTGCCCCATACCAGCGGCAATGCGTCCGTTACCAGAGGGACTTCAGCACCTGTCGCTCCTTCTGGCAGATATTTTACCAAGTTAGACTTGGGAATCTGGCGGACCAATACAGTTCTTACATTGTTTGTAGCGGCAGTGTGTGTATTCCATAGGTTACTTGCCGCAGCAGAAGGATCAACGACTACTTGTACCGCAAAGCCGGTCACTGATGTCTTTGATGTAACTAATACAGACTCTGCAGAACCTACGTTGGGGTTTGTTTCGACTACAGGATTATCGGTATATGTAGGACCTGCACTTGTTATCGTTGTTCCTGCGACACTACCATCAGGGGCACCAGATATAAAACTGGCACCAGTGAATCCGAGAAGCACTGAACCAAATGCAGCCGTGAATGCATTGTAGAGTTCCTTTGACATATATTTGCTGAGTGTAAGACTGCCGGTAGAAGATGTAGCACCTGCTATTGCCTTGCTGATTACATTGCGGAATGCTGTTGCGCCCTCCGTACGCATTTCAACAGATAAGTTTTCCATATTAACGTCCTTCGTTTTCAGGCGGCAATCAATTGATAGACCTGAGACCTTAAAACCGTTCAGCAGAGCGTAAACATCTTCGCCAGATACATTGTAAGTGAATGTATCACGGATACCTGTATCACTACAGTATCCTGTACCTGATCATCGATATTCATCAACGCATCGGGTGTGTAGTTTGTTACCAACGGCGAAATAAATAAGTTATCTGTTGAAGTAAGCCCCGCCATTTATACTGATGACCTATATTTTCTTTCGGGAGAACAAAGGGTTTTAAGAATTAAATAATTTTGTATTTATTGTTTTAATTTCTGATAGTAATGTTTTTAATCGTTCTTGCACTATATCTTTGTTGCCAGATGTTTTATATTGATTAATTATTGATATATATTGGACCATGTAATTTGATAAATTTTTATTTTCTACTGGAGGATCAGGACAAATATCACCATAGATCAATTTTGACATTCTCTACTAAGAATGCCTAAGAGTATATACTCCAGCGGTTCATATATTGCTAAACCTATTTATGGAGATGGATATTTAACGCAATGTAATTCATTCGATACTTGTCTCTCCAAAGAACTTATGATTAACTTTTATAATGCTGTTAGTAATACTCTGGATTTAATTGCTTTATTTCCTGAACCTGTCATTGTTAGATCTGAACTTATCACTAAAATTCCTGCATACGCTTTTATGAACGATTATACATTTGTTCGGTTTATGTGGATGAGCGCTAACAGAGATAAACAATTCGATATTACAAATATTAGTCAACGTTTTGATCTCAAACAGCTCTATTTACAATATGGTCTCAAGTCTTGGATAAATGATCCAGTTGTTAATACATTGTAATATTGAGTCTTGTGCGGGTGTGTGGGTGTGGGTGTGCGGGTGTGTGGGTGTGGGTGTGCGGGTGTGGGTGTGGATTCTGGTACCGTTTAGTACTTGACGTTACTTGACGGTATTTTTTTTACTTTATTTCTGTAGGGTTTCATGTGCAGCTGCGGAAGAAGATCTAATTTTAACGAAGCTATACGTTCTATACGATCATCTGCTCCTTCTGCTCCTTCTGCGCCTTCTGCCACTAGAAATATTACAACATTTTCTTCTGCTCCGCAACGTGCTGCTCCCGTATTGAATATTTTCAAACCCCGTTGGAAAGGTTTTAAAGATAAAAATATTTCATCTTTTGAACCTAAACAATGGGGTCCAGGATTGTGGCGTGCTATACATACCGCCAGTGTGCTATCCGACGATGAACGCATTCGTAGATTGGCTATTATTCTTAGCACCTGTCTACCTTGTCCTGTATGTACTCAGCACTATAACGATTGGCTACAGAAACATCCCGTGAATCCCGGTACCGATATGGTTAAATGGTTTGCAGATCTACATAATTCTATTAACATTCGCAATAAATCCGGATCCGCATGGTCTGTTGATCAAATTAGAGCCAGTTACAATGATAGTTCCGCTGCTTGTGCCTCTTTAGATGCCGTTGATTTTATGATTGGAGACGCCGCTAAAAGTCTTTTGGTGGAAATTTTGCATTGCTAAACACAGAATGGATTCTGATTTGATTGATACTTCCAAATACAGGATTTATAATTTGTCACTGGATAGTCGGTTTGCTGATACATATTATAATGCAACAGCAGATTGGTTGATTCGTCTGGCGTCACCTTACAAAAATATTATGCGCGTGGCTTTATCGTCCATTGAGATTCCCAATGTTGCTTGGGTTTTCTCTGCTGCTAACGGAAATCTGGATTTCACTTATCAGATTTCTTGTTGTCCACCTGTGCGGGTCTGCATTCAACCTGGAAATTATGATGCTTCTGGATTGGTTAACGCTGTTCAGATGGCTTTACGTGCTACTGGTGAACAATTCTGCGTTGCTCTGAACGAGATTACTGGACAGATCGCTATTTCTCACGAAGCATGTGTGCCTTTCCGCTTGTTTTTTGATTCTTGTAATTCTGCTGTTGCGTCACGATCGCGGTATTGGGGATTGGGATTCTGGTTGGGATTTCGCTGTCGATGTATTGACGTTATGCCAGGAGCTATTGCTGTTGGTTCATCTGTCATTTTGACACAGGCTGCACCGTATTATATTGTTCAGATGTTAATCACTGGAGGTAGTAATGAACGTTTGGACAATATTACTCATATGACCGGAAATGGCGATTCTGTTGCGGCTTTTGCTAAAGTTATTCTGCGAAACGGTTCGTATGTTATGGAATTTGACGATAATGCTAATCTTCTGCGGAAAGAATTTACCTTTTTGGCTCCTGTTAACGTTGCACAATTGCGGTTTCGTGTTTTGGATCCGTGGGGCAATTTGATTGATTTATTGGATGCAGATTGGTCGTGTTCTGTGGAATTGTACGAAGTTGTTAATTCGCGCACATATCGTGCTCTGGCACAGGGATATGAACGGACTTTGAAGTAACCGTGAGGCCTTTTTAGTCCTTGCGTTGCTGCTTCTCCTTGCGTTGCTGCTTCTCCTTACGCTGAGTCTTGCGATGCTCCTTACGCTGCTGTTTCTCCTTGCGCTGCTGCTTCTGGTGGCGACGGGTAGGAGGCATTGTTCTGTTTGATACTGCGATTTTATCCGCGGCAACAGATCTGCCGACATTCGGGACAAGTTGTGTTTGTTTCTAACCAACGATCAAGTGCACGACGATTAAATACATGTCCGCAACTTGTTACCGCGGCATTGCTTTCTGCTATGGATTCCATTGTGATTGGACATTGCGCACCGGATTCTATCGCTGAACGAATTACCAGCGCGGCTACATGTTGGGGCAGAGGCTGAGGCTGAGGCTGAGACACCGGTGTCGGAGATCCAAACATTTCTGGCGGACGCATTAAGGTAGGTATCTGAGACTCCAGAATTTCCAGACTGTCTATATCCAAGAGTCCAGATATCATTCTCTGTGAGAGTTCCTCCATACGACGTGCGGCATCAATTGAAATCGCCTGTGTGATTGCTTCTTCGGGAATTCCATGATAAAGAATACTTCCTAATCGTTGCATCTCCCGCGAACTCAACTGTCCCCACTCTTGTGGAGGATCTGACGAAAACCATTGCGTTGGTGTTCTGTAGATTCGTATGTTGCCCGCAGCCCAATTGTTCATCAGGGGGATATCCGTTGTCCACTGTTGATTTAGACTTGACCACCTCAGAAACTGGATTTCTCCTGTATGGGGATTACGATATATACGATAGGATGTCATTGTACCGTTTAGTACTTGACGGTACTGCAGAAGATGGCAAATTTTGCGGCGGCGCAGGCACAGGCGCAGGCGAAAAGTTGACATACAGAAGTCGTCTGGTTGCTGGTTATCAGGATGGCTGCTCTATTTCCTACGATGCCTACGACGATGACGACGACGATTAAGACAGATTCCGCGATGTTGGATAACGGACGCACGGATTTCTCTTTGAATGAGATTGTGGTCGGACGTTCTGTCATTTCGGGACGTACCACTTCTGGTTCACACAATTACGGCACCGTAATGGAGATTATCCGCGGTGTTGGATTCCGCGTTGATAATGGATATTGGCCGTCTTTTCTGTGGGGAGAGTATCGTCTCCACGATATGGAAATGCCCCGCGATGTGGATGGCAGCAGCAGCGGCGGCGGACAGCTGGTTGAAATTGACGGACGTATGGAGATGGTGCCTGCGTCTCCTGGACTGCGTCGCACCGATTCTGGATGGTGTTACGGTGCTACTGGATATCCTGACTGTGCATGGTGGGAGAGTCAGGGTGTCATGGATGCACCCTTTGTCGCTACTGCGGCTATGTACTCTCCTGACTTAGGCGGCAGCGATAGACATGAGATCCGCCGGCTGCTGCAGGAAGCTGGAAGACCTGAAGAGGATAACGCTGCTCAGCGGGCTTGGGACCGTCAGTGGAGTACCTTTCAGGATAGTTCTGGTGAGTGGATTCCTGTGACTCCGCCGAATGCATTGCGCACACATCCTGTCCAACCGGTGGCTCCGCTGCGGCTCCAGGAAGACTGGTATGGCGACGATCGAGTTTCTCAAGAGCTCTTTCCACCGCCTCCGCCGCCTCCGCCTCCGACTGGAAATCTTGTCCGTCAGGTGGGTTTGTCCTGTGATTCGGTATTGGGAGAGTTTACACCTGTCAGTTCTCCCATTCACGCAGACTGTTCTTCCTTTCATGCGGTCAGTTCTCCCGTTCAGACCGACTGTCCCGTTCAGACTGACTGTCCCGTTCAGACCGACTGTCCTGCAGAGGTCAAGGAGCAACTACTGTCTCTTGACGATATGCTGGATAAGCTTGTCTTCGGTGAATACACGTTCACTGGATGGCAGATTCTTTCTGTGGGGCTGACATTCCTGGCATACGCCTTTATCGCTGCGGTGGCTACAAATAACCGGTGCTGATCGTCTTTCCCGCGGAGTTGCTAAACAAAAATTTTACACCATTTTACATTTAAAACGCCGACTTTAGATATCTGAAATACCTTCAAATAGACCTTTTATTTTGTTAGGATTCAAGGTAATTACAAATGTTGGATTTTCAGAACATGTAGGTGAAAATACAAATGTAGATTCCATTATATCTAACCAATATGCCTTCTTTAAAAATATGCATGAACTAGGTGATATAGGAACATTATATTATCACTGTGTTCCACTTACCCATAATTGGTATAGACATGGAGTATGCGACTATTCGTTGGACTTTTTCAAGGAACTTTGTATTGCGAACAATTATAAGATTATAGAAGGTCCATTTATTGAAACATATCATCCAGAAAAGCAAGCAAGTATATTTTATATAAAAGAAAATAATGATGATTTTATATTATTTGATACATTTTCTAAATTGCCTGGATTGCGTTTAACATATAAAGATTAATTATTTATATAACTATAATGATAGTTAGCGCATACTATAAAATTCCTAGTAAAAAGCCTCATAGTTTCTATGTAGCTCATTTACAACGTTGGATTCGTTCTGTTATAAACACACCTGTATTGTTTTTTACAACAGAAGACGTAAAAGCGGAAATTGAGAGTTGGGGATACCCTCTATCGCATATAACGTTTGAAATTCTGAACTTCTCACAACTATCTGGATGGTCGCTTGGAGCTGATTTTTGGAATAGGCAAAAACTACGCGACCCTGAATCGTATCATACACCAGAATTAGCCGTTGTATGGTACGAAAAGAAAGAGTTTGTTCGCCGTGCAATTGAAAAATTTCCTAATGAGAATATATTTATTTGGTGCGATGCCGGTTGTATCCGCAATGACTTGTCTGAAATTACAGCACGCAACGGATTCGGTACACGACGTTTACTTGACGACGATAAAATTCACCTACAGTATATCCGAACTATACCTGTAGAGAAATTCTATAAGTATCCAACAATTTGTATCGCGGGTGCTATCATTGCTGGAAATAAAACTGCTTGGTTATCACATTGTATTTTATACGATAGTGTAATACGCGAATACGATAGGAATAATGTATGTGTAAATATGGACCAATATATAATAAAAAGTTGTGTCGACTTGAATCCATTGCTTTATACACTTGAAAAGCCTAATAATACCTTGGATAAATGGTTCTTCTTTCTAGGATATCTATAGAAGCCAATATCCTACTTTTTTCAATAAGTTCCGTTTTGCGTCTGCACCAGATACATGATTTGCATGAAAGAAGAATGTACGCTCTGTTCCACCAATATCATGACCGACCCAATATCCATTCGTAAACTCCTCATATGGGTATACATCTAATTTCGCATGAGAATACTTTGTTATATCAGATATGGATATATCTTTAAAGCATTGTTGTAAACATTCTTGGTCGTTTTTATTTGGATATTTATGTTGATACTGCTCAATTGTATCCAATAGTAGATTTGTAGATAACGTATTACGCAATGTTGTATTTCCTGTACATACCCATGTATTATAAAATGGATGATGTGGTGTTGAGGAATTATGAAATCCACAATCGTATTGGAATACAATATCCTTATCCGCATATTTTAACCAATAATCTTTGTCTGGTGCTTTCATACATACAACATCACAATCTATAAAATGAATATAATTATAAACAGATAACGCTTTTCTTAATACATTCATTTTCGTATGTGTAATTTTATTGTATTCGTAAGACCCGTATTTTTGAAATTTTGAACTAACGTTAACATCCAGTATTTCAAACACAATAGATATAGTTAATGGTAATTTTTCTAATAACTCTTTCAGTTCTCGGTCTAAGCAATAAAAATGTATCTTATAATTATTCGCTTCTTTGTTAAGATTTAGTAATAGATTTTTCGCAAAATCGGCATACCCAATATTCGCATAGGTAACTAAAACAGGGAGTTCCATATATACAAATTATAGTATATACCGTTTAAATACATGCGGAAAAACGTTCAAGTTTGTTACCGTCAAGTACTAAACCAAGAAAAACCAGAAAACAAAAGAAGAAAGTATATATTTCAGATAACTTAAGTCGGCATTTTAAATGAAAAAAGGTGTAAAATTTTGTTTGTTTTTGTTTGTTGTTTGTTTATTTTTTGTTTATTTAGGAGGACTGATCAATCCTTGGCCACAGGTGCATTTGACTTCTTAGGCTTGCGCACCTTGCGCTGCTCTACCAGAGTCCAACCCTCCTCCTTGCCGTCCCACATGGTTGTGTTCATCACAGTGATTGGCTCCATCCTGTTTGGTGGCTACTTGGCCGATTATTTGGTTTCACTTTTTTCGCTCACTGATCGACTCCATGGTTTGTGAAAATTGACAAAATCAACCGGTAAATCGCCGCAAACACAGGATAAAGAAAATGATGGCCACATTCATCGGTTTTGTCCTTGCCAACGTAGCAGGAACGCTTCTGTCATCGTTTCCGTGGATGTCACTGCTTCTGCTACTACAGCCCTTTGGAATCTACTTCTACACTATTGAAGAAATTGACGCTGCAAAGCGGATTCAACGTCGTCTAATTCGGAGCAGCCACATAACTGACGAAAACCGTAAGGTTGGTTGGTCTATTGGATGTTGGTATGTGATGTATCTCCACTACAGACGCTGTTATGAAAAGGAAGAATTTACTGTCCACATTCTTGCAACAGAAAAATCATATCGTGCTCTGGCAGAAGAGCAAGAGATTAAACTTCAGACTTGCAGTGCTTCAGTTGCCACCACCACCACCACCACCGCCGACACAACCGGTACAACTCCAACATCCCTGACGGTGTATCAGCGTACTGGATCTCTCTATTGTGTAGATTACATAAGACGCAATATCTCTCTGTCTATTGAACCCCGTCCAGGACAACAAGCCGCACTGACGGCTATTATGTCTGTGATGAAGACTAAGGGACACTGTGTGACGTTCCTCTACGGAGCACCAGGAACGGGAAAATCCATGTTGGGACTTCTTCTTGCAAAGAAAATGAATGCATCGTATTGTAACAATTTACGGGTTTGGCAACCCGGTGACACACTAACCGGACTTCATTCTACTGTCAGCCCGACAGAGGAAAAACCACTGGTTGTTCTGATGGATGAGATTGACGGTCCTTTGATGTCCATCCACACAGGAATACAGCCACACAAGAATATTCCTATTCTAGTTCCAGATAAGACCGGTTGGAATAGTCTAATGGATGATATTGATCACGGAATGTATCCGTGGACTGTACTAATTCTAACATCAAATCGCAGTCCTGAGTTTTTCAATGGTCTGGATCCGTCTTACATGCGTTCTGGGCGTGTAGATATCAGTATGGAAATAACGTCTATTGCCTAAATATAGCCCCCCTTCCCCCCCCTCCCCCTCCTAAAACGTTATGCAAAAATTGTTTTTGTTTGGTTTGGTTTTGTTTGATTTTGTTTGGTTTGTCTGAACAGATTTACGCCAGCAATTCACGGATAGCATCGAACTTTTGTGTTAGAGCTGTGAACGCGGCTGTTTGCGCTGCCAGACGTGTTCGTAGCTCCGCTACTTCTGCTGCGATATCTGACATTGCCGGTTCTGGAATCAATGGCTCCAGAACGGGAGTGCTTGACACAGACGCTGTTGACTTCCGTGGACGTCCAACTGGACGCTTTGGTGCTGCTGCCTTCGCCGCCTTGGCTGCCTCCTTGGCTGCTGCCTTCGCCGCCTTGGCTGCCTCCTTGGCTGCTGCCTTCTCTGCCTTCTCTGCCTCCTTGGCTGCCGCCTTTTCTGCCTTCTCTGCCTCCTTGGCTGCCGCCTTTTCTGCCATTGCCGTCGCCTTGGCTGCTGCCTTCTCTGCCATTGCCGTCGCCTTGGCTGCTGCCTTCTCTGCCTTCTCTGCCTCCTTGGCTGCCGCCTTCTCTGCCTTTACGAGTTCCTTTGCTGACATCGTTGATACTACGGACATTCTTGGCTTTCTTGTGCCTGATTTTGCTGCATGGTGTTTTTTGGTGTGTCAATTTTTTCGTCAAAATTATTTTGTTTTGTTGGTTTTTAGGTTTTCGGAAACATCTAGCTGCTCATTACTTCCACCGCGCAGCTACGACTACAGAACAATCCCTGCCAGTCTCCAGGGTCGTTTCCCATGTTTGCACCACAGCCTTGACAGATGTAGATCATGTTATCTTCCATGGAATCCTCCATGGAATCCTCTGTCTCTTGCCAGTAAGGATTGCTGCGGATATTCTGATAATTCCGCCGGCTGTCTACACATTCCTGGCAAGCACAGTCACACACCATGTCATCGTGTGGATACAAGTCACAGACACAGAATGGTTGCCGAATCGCCCCATGTGCTATGCGGTCTTGAAAGTCCAGACGCAGTCCGATACAGCGCGCACACGGACAATCGCACGCCAGATCATTGTGCCGCTTTTCGTGATCACACGGACAATGGTAAGACGGTGTCCGTGGACTGCAGCAACAGAATTCACGCTGTCCGCAACCTGGACAGGCTTCACAGTCACAATCCTCCCGCGGTGATGCGCAAACAGTGCAGTGTGTAAAGACTGTCTCCATTAGATTGTCCTGGGTCGCCATCGTCCTGGTGTTGGGTGTTCCGCGTTGAGGAAAGGATGTCAATTTTTTCAAACAAAATTTAGTGGTTTTTTGGTTTGGAGTGTCTTTCTGATTAGAAATGTCTCTCTGAACGACAGTCGTCACACATGCGTGACTCATCTGCCTTAAGTTCGTAGCCACAGACATAACACCGCGGTGCTGTGGCCTTTGCGTGACATTCCTTGGAACAGTAGCTGTCACCTTCAACCGCGGTCTTCTTGTTGCACCAGAAACAGAGGGTTTCTGCATATTGTGCATCCAGACAGTCGTCACAATACTGTCCCTTCTTGCAGCGTGAGTTAGCACCGCAACCGATGCAGATGGGATGAGCCTTGGCTGATCCGCGCGTTTCTGACATTTCGTTGGGATCGTCTTTGGTCTGTGGGCAGTTGTCCACGCCTTTAAGCCCCCCGCACAATGCATTGTCAAATTTTCTATTTTCGTCGTCCAGTCAGAAAACAGCTGGAACAGCAGAATCCATGTTTGTGCCATGTCTTTGTCGATGGCATATACAGAACACCACATAGAAAACAGGATTCTGACATTTCATCTATCAGACATTCTCTACAGAGACCTGTATTCTTGTCATAGTCTGATGCATCACCACAGACTGCACATGATGGCGGCGGTGTGCGGATTCGCAGAGAGAGACGGTTGTTTCTTGTTACTATCAGTGCCATTCTGCTTTGTCGTCGCACTCTTGCTGTGTGTTGGGGGCGCTCATCATTTTTGACGGCACCAAAATTTAGGATTTTGGGGTTTTTGGTTTTTTCTTTGGTTTTTTCTTTGGTACTCAATGGCCGCCGCAGCAGATCGGGCGCTTCAGCACCAGATCCACTGACCAGATCTCTCCTGGGTGGAGATACAGACATGATTCCCGCTTGCCACAGCTTGCGCCGAAGGCACACGGGCGATTTGTCCGTGGAATCGTGTCGCCGTGCACAAAGCGGCAGGAGCTATCCGTGCAGGATGCGCCATTGCGGCAGAAACGCGGAACTGCTGCAGTCTTGGGAACCGGCTTGGTCCAGACGACGGCTGGGCCATTGTCTGGAACCGCGTGGAATCCCTTGCGATCCCAGGAGCCGACTGTCCAGCCTGCGGCGTGGATCCAGCTCATTACTGCCTCCCACTCCGAATCGGAAAGCTTCCGCGTATCGTAGTGATCCGCGTAATACTCCGCCAGATTCGTGGCCTGGGGCAGCTCCCAGAGCTCCATGTCATCCTTTGGGGGTGTTTGGATGCGCTCTGGGAGTGTCCATTCTTGGACAACGGGAGACGCCTCATAGAGCAGGTCGCCCCACAGAATATCTCCGCGGGCCATGGCTTGCATCAGCGGATCATCCAGCAGATTGATTCGCGGAGCAGCAGGAGAGCCACAGGAGTAGCTAGTCTCACAGTCTGAATCAGAACCGCAAGAATAGCAGGTATCAGAGTCGGAATCAGAGTCAATTTCCAGGGCTGAGAAGCGATTGAAGATACTCATCTTTGCTTCTGGGACGGAGAGAGAGAGGGATGGACGGACGGTTGGTTGGATGGACGGTTGGTTGGATGGGAGGATTCACACACAGTTCTTTTACTGTGTGCAAATCAATGGTATGTCGGGGGGTGCTGCTTTGTAACTGGCTTTCCATTCCCTGTCAACTTTTTTCCATTATGGAATGGGATGGGAAGGATGGGATGGGCCAACAAAAATCACTTCCTGCGGGGCTTGAACCCGCGACCCCCCGATTAAAAGTCGGATGCTCTAACCAACTGAGCTAAGGAAGTAAGAAAAAACGAATTTGCCGCTCTGCTCCTGTTGGAGATACAGATGTCCCACCCACCCCGACCTTATAGATGTCGTCTCTACCTCCTCGGCCCTTTTCCCTGACTGTGGAGATATCATCAGGAGAGCACCTCCACAAGGGAGGCACCATCCTGCAATCGTCGACGGCACATGTGTCAACTTTTTTCCTCCCAGGAAAAGTCTAGATGGAATTTGATCACACTAACAGAAAAGCTTGACAGATATCTGATTGAACTTGCCTCTGCAGTCAAGTTGCTCCCTTACGCTGACTTGGTCTGTTAGCTTTCCCTGTCCTTTTCTGGTTCCCAAAAAGTTGACAGAGGGAATGGACCCTACTCCAAACCAAGCAGGAGTCAAACCCAGTGTAGTGTTTAGCCAAGACAGCTAAGCACTTAATCAGCCTTCCGTCGTTCTAAGACAACAGGAAAAGCACGATGTCCACTGAAATGACCCCTACCCAGCTTCTGGCCATTCTCAAGGCAGCTGACGGCGAGACCGCTATCAGTCTGTTCCTGGAGTTTAAGCGCTACATGGAGCTGTACACCGCCTCTGATGCAGGGAAGGCGGAGGCGGCGGAGGCGGAGGCGGAGGCGGAGGCGGAGGCTGAGGCACCAAAGGCAAAGCCTGCAAAGGCGCCTAAGGCCAAGAAGGTCGCTGCTCTTCCTGAGGCCGACGCCGATGCTCCTGATGCATCTGCTTACCGCGTCGCAGAGTCTGACATTGACTCTTCACGCTGTCAGGGACGCCGGCTTACGCCGTCCCAAGCAGATAAGCGATGGACGCCTGCCGTCTATCGTGAGGCGCAGTGCACTGGCGTTCCGTCTGACGGTTCTGACCTGTGCACCATCTGCGCCAAGCGTCAGGAGCGTTATTCCGAAGAGGAGTCGCCCAAGATTGGGTGGCTTGGCCGCATTACTGAGGAGCCGCTTGAGTGGTGTCACATGCTTGGCACCACTTGGGCTGAGGAGAAGAAGCCCAAGTGGAAGGGTTCTTCCGCTGTTCCCAGTGCAGCTGCATCCGACGCTGGTTCCGTTGCAGAGGATGCACCAAAGAAGGCTCCCAAGAAGGCTGCCAAGACGGATGAGGAGAAGGAGGCTGCCAAGGCCGCCAAGGAGGCTGAGAAGGCCGCTGCCAAGGCCGCCAAGGAGGCTGAGAAGGAGGCTGCCAAGGCCGCCAAGGAGGCTGAGAAGGCCGCTGCCAAGGCCGCCAAGGAGGCTGAGAAGGCCGCTGCCAAGGCCGCTAAGGAGGCTGAGAAGGCCGCTGCCAAGGCCGCCAAGGAGTCTGAGAAGAAGCCGCCCAAGGCTAAGAAGGAGTCTGCCCCCGCCGCTAAGGCAGACACTTCTGCTGCTCCCGCCACCACAGATGGTGAACTTCGTCTCATCGACGGTACCATGTACTGCGTTCTCTCTAACGGGAACGTGTACGAATATGATGAGATGGAGGAGAAGCGCGGTGACTTCGTTGGCCGTCTCACGGAGGACGGTGAGTCCATCGACACTGATGCTGAGGAGCAGATGTAAAAATACGGAAATCTGAAAACACAAACAGAAAAAACAGAAAACCAAAAAAAACCAAATTTTGGTTTACCGTCAAGTACTTGACGCTAACGTTTAGTTAAGAACATCGCAAAGCGGTGTTCTTAACTTTTGTACTAAACGGTACCGTTTGGTTGGGAAAACTCTTTCTGTTATGGAAAAAAGTTGACTCTGTCTTTCACATGGTTCTATGCTGGTGCGTTCTGCAACACTGGGTTTTAGCCAAGACAGCTAAAACTCTACCATCCGCCTAAGACAAAGCACAACAGCAAAGATGCCTAAGGGACGCTCTGCTGTTACTGGACGTCAGCTGGGACGTGCTGCAGCACGCGCTCAATACAAGAATGCATCCGTTGTTGATTCCTACGTCGACATCGTCGAAGAGGCTGAGAGTCTTGAGGAGTTGCTGTCCATCCGCGACCGCGGTACGCAGATTGCACGCGTCGTCAAGCCCATGGGAGCTGGACGGCTTGATGTCATCTTCCCCGATGGATCTACGGCCAATCTGGTCATCGCTGGCGCTGTCAAGTTCAAGGGACGCGCCTCTACCAAGGCTGACCGTGACAACTGCATGTCTACTGGCGATTACATCATCGTCCTGGGTGTGCAGGCTGCTGCCAAGATTCCCCGTGCAATTGTCTCACGCATACAGACCGTCTTCTGCACCCACGGATTTGACGTCATTCGTGGATTCTTTGACTCTGCAGTTGAAGAGGAAGAGGAATTTGAGTTTGATCGTTCCGACGAAATTGCTGCTGCCACTGCTGCTGCCTCTGCTGCTGCCACTGCTGCGCCAAAGCCTCCCGATTTGACGGAGGACTTCTGTATTGATTCTATCTAAATTTGTCTTTTCTTTCTGCGCGGCGTTTATTAATCTTCCTGGATAACTCCCCCTGGATAACTCCTCCCCTGGATAACCCTCCCCTGGATAACTCCTCCCCTGGATAACTGGATTTTGTTGCTGCCCTTCGAAAAAGTTGATTCTACATTGTCTACCCGTGCACGTATAACAGGAGAAAGCTAAGATGGCTATATTCCGCGATTCACAATGGAGGATTACGATCTACGAAGAGGGAGAGGCTCCTGATTCTTACATCTGGCGACGATTTGCTGACGCTTGGGCTGATGCTGTCCCTGATCCTGACGCTGAACCTGACTGGATTCAGATTATCCGTAAATCTGAGGCACGTCAGCTCTTTGAGGCTGGCGTCCGTGAGGTCACCGTTGCACGGTCTGGCAACTACAACAGAACCATCATTGAGCGTCTGTAGATACCGTCAAGTACAAAATTAGCTCATAAATACCGTTTAAACAACCAAAAATATAAAATATTTTTTTGCCTGGCAAAATTGACATGCCTCACTTCAATCTCCATGCAATCCCAGCATTCCACCCGCCCCTCTGCTAAACATCAATTATCCATAATGACAACAGCCACCACCCCCACTCTTGAGTTTGTTCCCTTTATTGAGTGCCGGTTTGAATTGTTCATTGGTCTAAAAATTTGACGCTATTTTGTTTCGCTAATGTCTGCTACTAAGATGACTACTTATAAGACTACTGGAACTAAGGGCTCCGACGTGTACAGCGGAACTGGTGATCCACGACTGGATCTATCCGTGGCAATGGTGCGCGGTAGCTGTCCTGATCTTCTTGGGAGTTTGGCAAAGGCATCTGCAACGATTGATATTGCTGACGCCTTTGTTCTGGCATTTCACAGCCGCAATGTTCGCGGTGGAAAGGGCGAACGTGATGTTTTCCGTGCTATTCTCATGGCTCTCCATGAGATCCATCCACAGCTTGTTGAGGATCTGCTGGATCTTGTGCCACAGTTTGGATCTTGGAATGATCTACTTCTTCTTGCCGACAAGATGCCACTTCTCAAGAATCGCATTGGACAGTTGTTCGCCACACAGCTCAAAACTGATCGCGATACACCCGCTGGCAAGGGAATTACTCTGGCTGCTAAGTGGGCTCCGCGTGAGAAACAGGGCGGAAGTGGCGCTGGAAGCAAATCTGTTACCGCTGCATTTCTGGCTGAAATCCTGTTTCCTGAGATCAAGTTGCACTCTGCAAGGATGCGCTGCTATCGCAAATTGGTCTCTGATCTCAATCGCCGTGCAGATACGATTGAAGTCCACATGGCCGGACGTGATTGGACTAACATCAAACCCGCTGGTGTTCCTGGACGTGCTGGAAAGCTCTATGCACGTGCTTTGCTCAATCTAACCAAGGCCCGTTCCGACAATCTACGTCATCCCGATGATCCTGACCGAATGGCTTGTAGGGAGCATTTTCTTGCACACTTTGCTGCCGCTAAGGAAGGTAAGGCCACTGTACACGGCTCTAAGACTCTCTTTCCCCATGAACTTGTCAAGCAGGCACGCAATGCTGCTGGTCTCACCGAACCACACCGTGACCAGATCCGTGCTATCTGGAAGGATATGATTCGCGATGCACAGACTGGTCTTCGCGATTGTATCTTCATGTGTGACTTTAGCGGTTCTATGCAGTCTAGTGGTACCAATGGAGATACACCTTACTGGGTGTCTATGGCTTTGGGTCTGCTGGGAGCTACCGCTAATGCTGGTCCTTGGAGCGGACGATTCTTGACATTTGATTCCACACCCCAGTGGCATACTGTTCCTTCATCTGGTGATCTGTTTGAGGCACTGGAATGTATCAACGACCGCGTTTCCCAAGGCACCAGCACCGATTTCCAACGTGCTATGGATATGGTTCTCACACATGTCAAGAAGGAACGGTTGCGTCCTGAACAACTACCCCGATATCTGGTTGTTCTCACCGACATGAATTTCGATGCCGCATGCGGTTCTTCCAGCGTCAATCTCTATACCGGATACGGAGGCTATCGCAATCACGTCAAGACTGCTCCCTGGCAGACTCACTTTGAGGCTATTCAGGAGTCCTTCCGACGTGCCGGTGAGGATATGTGGGGTCTACCCTTCGTTCCTCCCCAGATTGTCTGCTGGAATCTGGCTGCTAATCCCACTGACTTCCACGCAACTGCTGAGACTCCCGGTGTTAGCATGTTGTCTGGATGGTCTCCCACACAGTTCAAGATTCTCACACAGGAGGGACCCCGCCAGATGACACCCATGGAAGTTCTGCGTCTTGAAATTGATGATCCACAATACCAGATTGTTCGTGATCGTGTTGCTGCATTTACTTCTGCCTCCGCCTCCGCCTCCGCCTCCGTATAACATGTCCCAGGAGTTATTTATTGTCTATTAATGTTTCCATTGTTTACTTTTGTACTAAACGGTACCCGGTCGCCACAAAGTTGACTGCCCTGCCGCGGGCACATAAAGCTAATCACTACCTACAATGTAGGTAAAGAGTGCTAACAGCAACTTAGTAATAGTTTGCTTAACTACTTAATTGCACTCTGTTGGATCCCTTGGATCCCTTGGATCCTGTTGGACCCTTACAGCAATCATTATAATCATTTCCGGTTTTTAACAAAGAGTGCTAACAGCAACTTAATAGTTTGCTTAACTACTAAATTGCACTCTGTTTCTTGGGTCCAGTTGGACCCTTACAGCAATCATTATAAATATTTCTGGTTTTTAACAAAGAGTGCTAACAGCAACTTAATAGTTTGCTTAACTACTCAAATGCACTCTGTTGGGTTCCTTGGGTTCCTTGGGTCCAGTTGGACCCTTACAGCAATCATTATAAATATTTCTGGTTTTAACAAAGAGTGCTAACAGCAACTTAATAGTTTGATTAACTACTCAAATGCACTCTGTTTCTTGGTCCAGTAGCTCAGTTGGTTAGAGCGTGGCTCTTATATCGTTTGATATGCTAGGGAGGCCGAGGTCATGGGTTCGATCCCCATCTGGACCATCGTGAGGATGGCCGAGTGGTTAAGGCGGAGGTCTTAAGAACCTCTGGAGAAATCCGCGTGGGTTCGATCCCCACTCCTCACACTTTTGTCGCCATAGCGCAGTGGAAGAGCGATCACCTTCTAAGTGATAGGTCGTGGGTTCGATACCCACTGGCGACCTTTTCTCTTTCTTATTTTTAATTTTTTTTCTAATTATTTCTAATCTTTCCGTTGCTGAATGTAAAAATTTGAATCCATGTAGTTGCCTCCTACTACTATCAGGATGTCGCAATCCTTACTCCCTCCCCGCCCAGATATTACGTACCTGGAGCACCAGAAAGATGGTGTTTCCTGGATGCTGCAACGTGAAGATGTTGGTGCCCCTTTGTGCCGTGGCGGTATTCTGGCTGATGATATGGGTCTTGGAAAGACTTTCCAGTGCATCGGCCTCCTCAAGAACTCTCCTTTCAAAGAGTGGCGAACTCTAATCGTGTGTCCTCCTGCACTAATTGCAGGTTGGACGCATGAACTACAGACATGTGGCGTACCCGTGCATACTCTTATTGCCGGTAGCCCTACATGGACTGGCGGTGGATCGGTGCCTCCTGGCGCTGTTGGACTTACAACGTTTCCCAAAGTCTGTCAATATTCACGTTGTCTGGCAGAACAAAAGTTCAACCGCATTGTCCTGGATGAAGGCCATGCTATTCGTAACAAGAATGCACGCCACGATGCCTGTGCTGCTGTAGCCGCAGACGCCTCATCCCGTTGGATTCTCTCTGCTACTCCCATTCAAAATGCCATGAAGGATTGGAGGAATCTACTTTCTTGGCTGCACTGTCCACCTACTGATGTAGAGTCTGATTGTGCACAGACAATTATGCTCCGACGCACAATGTCTGAATTACGTTCAATTATCACAGCACTCCCTCCTCCCGCAAAATTTATTGATCACAATTTGCATATGTCCCCTGGACCTGAATTACGTCTGTTCAAAGCCCTCTGTGATCAACTGGATTCGGTAATGGATTCCAAAACAGTCAGCAGCTTCATTAAACTGGAGCTATATCTACGCATTCAGCAGTTCTTAGTTCATCCCCAGATATACATAGATGCTATGCGTGCCAAATTCAAAGGGGCATATCCGCGCCCCGATTGGAATAGCACTGCTACCAAGTGGGATGAATGTATGTCCGTTCTTAATGAAGGAGTGGCCTCTTCCATAGGACAAATTGTCTTCTGTCAATTTACTGCCCAGATCGAACGGGTTGTATATGCTGCACGAAACATGGGTGCGCATGTATGGACTATCCAAGGTGGAATGTGTGCGGATGATGTTGCGGATGCTGTTACCGATGCGCGGAAAGCAGCGGAGTCAGGCCTCCCTGTTGTAGTCGTCGTTCAGATTATAAGTGGTGGAGCTGGTCTAAATTTGCAATTCTGTTCCCGTATTCTGTTTCTTTCCTCCCACTGGAATCCCGCCGTAGTTCATCAGGCATGTGGGAGAGCTGTTCGCATTGGACAGAAGAAAATCGTTGAAATTCATTTTTTCCAAATAGTCGATGACTGTTTGGATAATCTGGATAGAAGGATGACTGAAATTCACCTTACTAAGGTTTCCGGTGCTAAGAATATCTGTGACACTCTGTATGAGGGATTTCATATATCTGAAGAATTCCCTTTGCCTGCGCCTGCGCCTGCTGAAGAGTAGATAATTTCAAGATAGCTATGAAGGAATGTCTACTATTAACGATTTACCGATGGAACTTCGTGCAAACGACATACAACGACATATAATCAATATTGATACGCGTTTCCGTGATAATCCTGACTTGAGTACATCTTCAAATTTTTATTTTACACTTCCCACTACGATTCGCAATATTTTGCGTGTGCGCTTGACTTCTCTGGAATTCCCAGATAACTTTTATTTTTGGACTGCTGCCAAGCAGAATGTTACAATACGTCTAATTTATTGTCAACCTCCATCTACCACACCTATTCTCTTACCTATTACAATTCCCGATGGCAATTATACTCCACAGTCTATGATTGCTGCAATTACTGCTATTTTTACTGCTGCAGGCGTCGATACCATATTTAGTGTTGCATTCGATGCTACAAACGGAAAATTTACGTTTACCAGCACCGGTGTGAAGTTTGCGATTGATACTACATATAACTCTATTAACAGAAAATTTGATTATGGATTGGGTTATTTCATTGGTTTTACCTACGGTCTGCATAAATCCGTGCAGATCTCACCATCTGAGGCGGAAGTAGTTTCAGACTTAACGTCTTCGTTTACTGGTAATAACTATCTGTTATTATGCCTAAATGACTATTATTGTGTGAATCATTCATTTTGGGGTAACACAATCCAGGCATTTGCCAAATTAGTACTGAAAGCAGGTAAGGATCTAATGGAATTTGATGATTACGCGGGGGATCATATTAAGGAAATAGTTTTCCAAGGGCCGCAAGATTTGTGTCGCTTTAAAGTCCAACTGTTGGACCCTTATGGACAATTAGTTAACATGGTAGGAACAAATTATAGTTTTTCAATCGAAATTCTGGAAATTAAAAACATCAATCTTTACAATGTTCTTCGTGATTCTTTGGGTATACGGTGGTTAAATGCCTAATAATAAAAATGACCCGTACAGTTCAGGACACCTTATACACAGGATGAAAATTGCTCCTATCACTAATTCTGCAGATGCTGGAAAACGCCCCTGGCTACCGAATCCAGCACTGCCTGGACGCCCATTTGCACCCTATCTTAAACCACGACTTCCGCGTGGTCTTGTCTACGCTGATAGAGCAGAATGGTGTCAACCTTGGCGTTATCCCGAAATATTTGATTATGATGAATTGCGTGGAATTTATGTAGATAAGGTAGCCCCGCCGTGGTGGATTTGTTGGCGCGCGTAGGCAAAGGCAAAGGCAAAGCAAAGGGCTAAGACCCAACTAACCTATGATTCTAATGAACTCCCTATGCGCAGAAATTCATTCCAATCATTTTGCTGTACTCATGCAGTGGCTGCAACAGCCAGCTCCTAGACAGCCATCGGCAGCCTTTCTGTATGGTCCGCCTGGAGTTGGCAAAACAACTCTTGCACATCGCGTATTCCAAGCCGCCGGTTTTAAAACTATTGAATACAATGCCAGTCAGTTTCGTCATAAAGGAGCTATGATAGAACATATTGAACCCTTGACACAATCTGCAAATGTTGGTGATTATTTTCGTTCTGAAGGCCGAAGACCCATCGGTATTATTCTTGATGAAATTGATGGCATGTCTACTGGCGATAAAGGAGGCATGACAGAATTAATTCGTATTATTGGTAACCATGATAACGAAAATGCTATTATTTGCATTTCCAACGAATGGCTTGAAAAGAAATATCAACCACTACTTCGTCAATGTTTGTGCGTATCTGTAGATAAGGCATCTCTGGAAAGTTGCGCTACTTGGATTGGAAGACCCATCTGTGAAATGCAAGATATCTGGCTGCGTCACAGAGGTGACTTGCGCAAAATAGCACAGAGCACCGATATTTTAGACAGCAATAATGATGTTGAATATAGTGAGTCAGTGCGTGATCTGGTTATCCGTTTTTTTGCTGGTGAATTTGATCTGGATGAAAAACTGAATTTAGAAAATAATGATTTGAATTTAGCCGGTCTGCATCTGCATGAGACTCTGCCATCATGGCTGACAGCACATTATGGTGATAATACATGGGATCTATACCTGGCATGTCTACGTGAGACCGCAACAAGTGACAGACAAGATTATTATACTTTTTTCCACCAGCATTGGTCATTATTTCCACTATCTTTTCAGAGTAAACTCCAAGCTATAAACTGGTTGCTTTTTCACAGACAGAAGCCCGCCAAGATTTTACCAGAGGGCAAAATATGGAAATATAAATATACAGCCGTTTTGGCACGACAATCCTGGCTTTTTAATCAATTCAAATATCTCTGCGAAGTCCGCGATTGTATTCAAGATAGCAGTCTAAGAGACGGTGGGTTAGAGACTGCTCTTTGGTTGACTGCTACGGGTTACAGTGGTAGTCTGTTTGCAGATGGAACTAAAGAACGCACAGAACGTTGGGTTAAGACTCTGACGATTCCTCCGATTCCCCCGATTCCCCAGTAGTACTGTGTTCATCTGTCGAATCTTCGATAAACTCCAGTTCGTGTTCTTCATTATATGCATCACAGGCATCGCTGAGACTTTCAACACGGGGATTATCAGGATCTTCATAGGCATCAAACGTTACACCAATTGCACCAGAAGGTTGTATCTCTAACCAATCAGTTACCTCTCTTGTCTCTGCGGACATAACATAAAGATACACTAAATTATCAGCAGTGTTACAGGCCACCAGACAGTCATAACCTGTTAGCTCTCTAATTAGTTTTTTTAATGGTGCTCTCTGATTATTGGTCAGATCGTCCCATATTGTGGCCAGACGATAGAGTTCCATCTGACCATATGTCATTTAAAATAAAGTTGCCGTGGACGCATGGGCTCACTGGCTGCTGGTTAGAATGATCTGTCGTAAAGAACTTGTAATAAAAGAATTAGATGTTCTGCGTCGTTTGGCACCCACAGAAGAGGCCGGAGTGTTCAAAGTTCGTCAATATACCGCTGCAATCAAGACTCTGCGTGCACTTCCGGCACTGCGCACCATGTCCGATTTGCCTACAGCTACAAAAGGCGACGGTTTGGGTACACAGATTCGCAAAAAGATCGAACATATTCTGACTACTGGAAGTGGTCTGAATATATCTGATAAAGCACGAACAAAAGCAGATGCTCTTGCATGCTTCTCCGCTATATACGGAGTAGGTCCCAAAAAAGCAGAAGAATTGGTCGCAGCGGGTTTCACGACAATTGTCGAACTGCGTGCTGCCGTCACTAAAACACCTGGCATTCTTAATCGGAATCAGCATCTTGGGCTGAAATACTATGAAGATATTCTGGAACGTATTCCACGTGCTGAAATGGATGTACACGCAGCGGCTCTTATGGCGGCTAAACCCATGGCACTTAAAGGCGTCATTGTTGGATCCTACAGACGTGGCAATTCTGATTCAGGGGATATTGACATGCTGTTGACATGTCCCTCTGGCACAGATACAGGCACATTTCTAAATGATATGGTAACACGGTTGCGTGACACAGGATATCTGCTTGAGATTTTAGCACAGGGTGAACATAAGTGTTTGGCCATTGTTGCACTACCTCACGGTAAAGCGCGGCGCTTGGATCTGTTAGTAATCTCCCCAGATGAATTTCCATTTGCTGTGCTATATTTTACAGGCTCCGATGCATTCAATGTCAGAATGCGGCAAATGGCATTGGAACGGGGTTTTACGCTTAACGAACATGCTCTAACACAGGTTTCTACTGGTAGAAAGGTAAAGGGTATTAAGACAGAAGAAGATATCTTTGTTGCTCTAAAGTGTGTATGGTGTCCGCCTGAAGGACGCACGGGCGCCGATGCCTGCAAATCAATTAATGCCTTCCCATGATAGGCCATAACGATTGGCTTTATCTGCTTTTTGCTGATGATTGCCTGTAGCATCAAACACAAAATTGGGGTCTGATGGTGATGGCGGATTGGCAGGATTGGATTTTTTCAGAATAGGCGACCCTACCCCAACATAGTCTACACATTTACCAGGTTCTAGAGTCGTCAGATAATCAGGACATGATCTTATGTAAGGTGGCCATGTTGCAGCGGGATCACCTGCTGGAAAATAGACCCAATACATTACATAAATAAGAATAAACCCGACAATTAGCCATATGATGGCTGTAATACTACGATCGGATACTAACAACAGATACACAATAAAGAGATGGGCAAAAGTTAGACCAATCCAGTATAATGATTTCAACAACTTTAATGTGGCTTCACTAACCGCCATCCTCTAAGAATAGAATGATATTTCATTTGGTCAAATGCGGAAGATGATATTTGTGCAATACCGCTGCTCCGAATTCTCTTTCATCCGCAGGACGACTATCTCTCAAGCGCACCTCAGGCATTCCAGAGCGTTTCGTTAGATTGATTTTAACCAAATCCGGAAATGCAGTTACCATTGCTTCTGCCGAAGCCGTGATGCGATTCATTGTGCGTTCTTCTTGCATGCCACCGGGTTCTTTATAGTAGGCTGTTTCAGGTGCGATGTTGTTGAAACGCAGAACACCACCATCAAGAATATACATTATAACGCTACGCAAATAATCTTCCTTGTCATCTATAGTTACAGTCAGTGCTTTAGAGCCTGGATTTATTATGCCCCAGACTGCACCAATAATATATCGTAAGTCGGTAGTTGGCTCTCCACCGCGCATAAAGAATCCATTCGCGACAGGATAAAAGCCAAAGAGACGAAATCGTGTGCTTTTTCCATTAACTGTGCGTGGTTTCATGGCTTCAGCGAAACCTCTATCGATAGCGGCCTCCAGACTACGAAGCGGACGCTCATTTCTGTTAGCTGTGGCAGACCATTCCAGGAAACCTTTTATATCGTCATCCATATTGAAAATTGGCGTATTGATTGGAAAAAATGCTGTAATATAGTTGCGAACTGCGGCCATACCCGGGACTGCAATATGCATATGACCATATGTTCCAGGCTTAAGTATAGATTTATATGATGCATATTCATCAGAATTAGCTACAAATACGTGGATTCGCTTAGGATCAATATTATATTTTACAAGAGTCGCCAGAGTTTTATCGCGTAGAGTTTCTGCCCGTTTATAGCTTGGTATTGCGATTATCCACGGAATTTTAGACATTTTACGTGTTTTGCGTACCATTGTCGGTGCTCTAACTGATACGCGCAATAAACTTGTGTGGGATTTTGGCATACGCCGGTAGGGATGGATATACCAACAATATTGGGACGCATGGTTGGTATAGGTCTGGGTATCGGTGTAGCTATCGGTTTGGCCACGACAGTTGTTCTTCTACCTATATCTTGGTTTATGAATCGGTACATTTATCATGGAATTGTTATGCGCGGAATAACAGGCGTCATTGCAGTAATGCTGTTTCCCATTGTGTTAATTTGGATGTTTATTTTTGCTCCACGTATTCGCTATTTTACTGCTCTGCCAATTGTGTTCTTTGAGGATACTAATACTTCTATGTCTGCGGGATGGTTTTACAGTATTTGGAAAATTGTTGTCGCTGTTTTTGATCCCATAATGTATACAGCCACAGATGAACAGTTAGCAGAGAGTGCCAGTCATTTGCTTTTACCAGCTTCCCAAAAAGCTATACCCGGTAACAACGTTGTACCTGAAAATTTATTTATGGCTGCACAACAGCTGGCTTCTGTTCGTGATCGTGATTCATGGCAGGCGGGTTTTGAGAAGTTGCGACAGCTGCCAGAGGCAGCAGCTCTACGGGGAGAGACCATGACTCTGACGACTTGAGATTTGTTGGATTTCCTGCTACTGTTGTGCCACTACCACGTCGGGCAAGGGTTTCGCTTTGTATTCCTCCCCAAGCTGTTTATAGAAGTCTTTTATGGATTTCTGAACCACATAATTTTTCATTTTAATAGACTGCTTCTTCAACACTGGATTATCTTGTTTTAGTAGAATTCGTTTATCAAATGTATTTTCCGCATGGCATATTACCAACATGATATCCGTGGGTTGCATCTGTAGTACAGGTGTTGTCCAGTCATTCATGAAAGAACGTTCTTCTGCTTTATCAACTGTTTCGTCATATCTATGTGTTTTTCCATAGTCAGTCCAATATGCCATGGTGCCATTGGTACAGTGATTGGGATTGTATGGACCTACTGACCAGATTTCATCTCTGTCCGCAAAATACAGAAACATCTGCGATGCACCGGCTACGGGTGCCACACGTCCTTTAACGCTTTGCAGACGTTTGACTGCTTTTCGTACACGATCCGGTGGATAATAATCGTCGTCATCAAAACAGACACAGATTTCACCGCGTGCCAGTTCGTTCAGACGATTTCGCTTGGCTCCAATTTTCATTTTGCCATCGGTGACAGGAATATAACGAACATTTTTCAGCCCCGATTCTTTGAATAGATCTTCCACTTTATCAGTGCCGTCATCCAGAATAATCCACTCCATACATTCTTGAGGATAGTTTTGATCTTTGAAGCACTGAATAGCAGTTGGAATGAATCGCCGACGATTATACGTTGGTGTTAGAACAGAAACAAACGGTTTACTCATCTAATGTATTCTTGTGTACTTCGTTTTTAGACAGCGCGGCTGTCTAAAGTCTGTTCAGCTGGTAAAAGACAACTTTATGAGCAATTATTTTAATGAATTTTGTGAATATATTCGCGGTGCCTATTTGCGTCAGCTGACAGAAACATCAGAACAGACTAATCAGCCTGCTTGGATTCGGACACAATTACGACCACATCAGCGGACACTCCTGGGTGCAGCACGCAGACTAGAGAAAAAAGCGGATATTCCGCAGTTAGTAAAAGGAGAAAAGCATCTGGTAACATCTTATGGAGTATTGGCTGACCGTGTTGGCTCAGGTAAAAGTCTGGTCGCTCTTTCTCTTGTTAAGGATCCACCTGTTCAACAGTCTCAATTGAAAGTTAAGGCCTCAGGAGGTGCACAGATGCTGACAATAGAACCTATGCCTGGCTTTAATAAATGGACACCACAGTTAAATGCGCGTATAGATGACCCATCATGTGCTGAATTTAATATTGGTAGCTTGATGCTGACAACTGCGTCACCATTGTGGTATACTCCCACTGCTTTGTTTATTGTACCACACAACACGGCATCGCAATGGGAATCATATATTCAACAGCAGACTACTCTGAGATGTGAAGTAATTAGAAAGACGCGCGATTGTCAATATGAATCACTGGCGTGGATTAAAAAGGTACTTACGACAGATGTAGTGTTAGTTAGCTGCACGATGCTCAAGAAATTTATGTCAGCGTTGCAAGTTAGAGGGCTGTTTTTTCGAAAAATAATATGGTCGCGTGTGTTTTTTGATGAGGCAGACACTATAACCTGTACACTAAGACCCGATGATATTAGTGCACGATTTATGTGGTTTATAACGGGATCTTGGTTAAACATGATATTTCCGGGAGGTCTATATCATCATACTGTTGTAAATCTACCCCCCGATGTACAGCAGATTATCGGACAAGGTACTGTTGCTGGTATATCCAGTCGCGTGAATATCATTGCACACACTGTAAGTGACTGCCGCGATGCAACCTTTGCAGAAATAATTTTGCGTAATTGCGATGATTGGATTAATAAAAGTCTTGCGCAGCCCCAGATATTTCATCAACAGATTCTCTGCCGTGCGCCTGCTAATTTGGCTGCTTTGCGTGACTTTATTCCACCTAATGCGTTGGAGGCACTCCACGCGGGCGATACTGCGGGAGCGCTGGAGACTATGGGGCTTAAAGCCAACGATGGTGCTACGGTGGGTGATACAATTACAGCTGCGCTTCGTATTGAATTACAGAATGCTGAACGCATTTTAGAACTCAAAAAAGAGATTGTATATCATTCTGATGCAGCTAAAGCAGAGGGTATTAAAAAAGCAGAAACTAAAGTTAAACGGCTTCAAGAACAATTGGCAGATTTGGAATCCAGACTGGCGATTGCTTTGGGATCCGCTGCAGATGCTGTCTGTCCTATATGTTACGATGCACATCAGTGTCCAACATTAACACCGTGTTGCCGTCAAACATTCTGTCTGGCATGCATTTGTGAATGCATTGCAAAAAAACCCGTCTGTCCTATGTGTAGAGTAACTATACGTTCACTAAAAGAACTTACGGTAATAGGCAAAGATATTGGGCCATCAGATAATAAAGTGGTAGAGCATTTTCCTGCAAAAGGTGCAGCCCTTCTCCGACTGCTGCTGGATAGCAAAGAAGATCAACGATTTTTGGTTTTCAGTGCACACGAAGCCTCTTTCAAAGGTCTCAGAGAGCAACTGGCTGTAAATGGTATTCGTAGTGAACTGCTGCAGGGTTCGGGTCCACGGGTTGACCGTCTGCGGAGTCAGTTTACCGATGGCACTATTCGCATCTTATTTCTTAATGCGCGGCATGTTGGAGCAGGTATTAATTTAGAGGCCGCCACGCACGTTGTAATGTACCATAAAATGAATATTGAGTTGGAAAAACAGGTAATTGGTCGGGCGGTTCGTTTTGAGCGCAAGGAACCTTTACACGTCATACATCTGATTCACGATCAGGAAACAGTATTGAATGGCTCGTTAGATTCAGAAATAATTATGCATGTATAGATTTTCTGGCTGCAATATATAATGGATCAAAAAGAAAAGCAACTTGTTTCGGCTATTGTAGAAATTATAAGCCAGCAACCACAGCATGTGCAGGATGCTATTGTAGCGGCTATATTTGGTCCCAAATTAATGACTATATCATGGCCACCGCCACCGCCGTCGCCTCTGAAGTAAATATGACGCTAATTGTAAGTGTTGTCTTGTGCTATAGAATGTGGATAATTATTGTTGATGAAAAAAGATCCGAATGGATGAAAGGCATTGATTATGGACACGATATAACAGATCTGATTGCAGATACAGATCTTGATACTTATCTTGGAGGGTTATTAGCAGAATATATAAATACTTGGTGGAATAGTCCAAGTTCATTGGGTTTTACTAAATTCTCTACCAAAAATTTACATAAGAAATCTGCTAATCGTATCTTATCTATTAAACGAAATGGTAAAACAATAATAACTTATTATGCTGTCAACAGACAGGTTGCAAATATAGAACACCAGGAATCACTCAATTAACATGGGCAGCGCCTGCGAACTACAGAACTCTGCTACGGCTGTCATTTTGTGTATTCCAATATGACCCTCTCCACAGAAAGCATGCCTATCAAGACGTGATCCGCACGGAGTTGCTGAATCATTAAAGTGAATAAGTTTCAACAGATTTGAGGGTATTGCTTGAATATACTCTAATGGCTCGTATCCAGTTGCAAACACGTGGCATGTATCCACACAGATACGTAATCGTGAATCTGTCCCTGAATCGGTAATTTCAGAGACAAATTTAATAAATTCATTTCTATCCGTGAGAACTTCTGTTCCCTGTCCAGCAGGAGTTTCCAGTAAAATGGGGCAAGATGGTGTGGCGCTCGCCATTGCGGTTTGCAGATTTTTCTTCATATTTTCAAGTGCAGATGCCAAGGGCAGGCCAACAGATTTGCCTACATGTACTACCACACCCTCTGCACCTGCCGCCGCAGAATACTGCAGCTGTTTAACTAGACATGCCACATGATAATCATCGGCGGTGCCTGGTTCTGCACACAGATTAATTATGTAGGGACTATGAACAAACCATCTTTTGCCGCTGGAAGCCGCAGCACTGGTCGCCAGATCACTGTCTGCAATTTTACAATGCGATGTTTGTGGTCCTGAAATAAATATCTGCGATGGTATTGGTAGTGCAGGAAGGGAATGAATTGTCTCTGTTAGTGTTTTCAGTTTTCGCATGTGAGATCCAATATGATGGAGAGAGCACAGAGCCAGTGCTGCTGATGTTGTGGGATTGCTGCTAACTTTAGTTGCTGCGGCAGAATGTAATGCAGCTGCAAACGCTTGCCGACCGGTCCAACTACTTAGTGGAGGTGCCACCCATACAGTTTCTTGCAGTGGCAGTACTATGTAGATGTTATGTGCTTCTGGTGCCAGAGCCGCATAGGCATACGTTTGTAACAGAAAATCGGGCCAGTTCTTAGCCAGTTGTCCTGTTAGTTTTACTTCGAAAATCTGATTGGCCGTTCGTGCATCAGGGTGACCATGCAGAGCCGCTTCTGTACCCACAATCTGATCATATAACAGATCACCTACAGCAAGAAATCGCAGCTTCTTGCGCGTATTTCGGATTCTTTCCAGAAAAGGCGGTGTGGTCTTGCTGGTGCGAATTTTGGCCTCGGCAGCGGCTGTGCATTCTGGCCATAATGATCTGACGGTTGAAATTAGCGCATCTTCAGTAATAGCAATAGGTGGGAGACGCAATAGAAATTCGGCAATAAATCCTAACAGCGAATAACATGCATCCTTTGGAAGGGCGGATAGAAGTGCAGCCGGATAACGTACTCCATCGGGCTCAGGGGGTGGTTTTTGTATTCCTTTTGGCAGGAGCTTTTTTATTTCTCCGCGTTCAACAGCATTCAGTGCAGAAAGTAATTGACGAACACGGATAGACATCTGGTTTCTTGACAAAATTAAGGTGTTATCACTGGAGCGGCAAATTTATGACCCCCATTGCGTTTCGCAGACAGTGCAGAAATATTGGTATTTCAGATTCTTGGCATCAGTTTTAATGTAGAGCACGTCGCGTTTAGTTGTGTCCGTTTGGGTTGGACAACTTTGATTCGGACAGGCTATTGTACTCTGATGAGGCAGTGTCGGATCCAGTTTTGTATATTCATTCAATTGACTTATAGTCTGTTTGGCGTCGGTTGTCTGAAAATTTGTTTCTAAGATAAGTGCGTCAGCCGCAGATTTGGGTACCATTTTCTCTGTGAAACCGCAGTGACGACACAGTAGTTTCAATTCGGCTGTTTCGGGTTCCAGTTGCAGAAACAAATAATAGGAACATACCGGACAGAAACGCATCTTACTCTGTCAGTTGTTGAGTGTTTAGCTTGTTGTGTCAAACTTGGCGGCTTATCTATAATTCATCTTTGAGATTAATAGGCACAGATGACAATAAATGTGCTCTTATCCAAGTTAGCATGAAAAAAAGTAAAACAAGAAGAAGACATTGTGTAAATATTCTATTTTCTTGTTGTTGCACAAGCAAGACAATATGTGGCGGCGGCGGTGGCATTGGCACTGGCTGCTGTCTTGGATGCCAATGTACAAAAGGATTTGGTTCTCTGCAAATTAAACAACGATTTGTTCCAGTCTGTTCGGACCATTTTAGCCAACAGCGTTTATGTGTAGGAGCTATACACGGGCACAATAAATCAGGATGTTTATAGGATTGACCACGAATTGGAGAAAAACAGATTAGACAATTCATTATTAGAAGCATTGATTTATGCGCTCCTAAGTAGCCGAAGTATTTCACCATTTTTAAGACCGAATGAATGCAGAGGTCTATCCATGTCCAACAGTTTTTCTCCAACTGATGTTAGCAGATTCCAGTTTTCTGGTGAAGCACCAATTTTTGTTTCAATCTTCTTTTTTAAATCTGCGACAGTCGTATCATAGTTTACAACAACAGAAGTTAGATGAGCTTCATATTGACTTTGAATTGTTATACTAAATTCGCCACGTGGGATGAGACCATAACGATTTATATACTTTTTGATTCTCTCTTGCAGACGCAGCGGTTCAGGAGAGATTGGTAATACAGTAAGGCGTCTATCTTTAATATCTGCAATGGCTTGACACTGTGCAGTACATAGCATGTGTGTTCCAGCCGTTCCCATAATTAGAGCACGGCATAGTGGTAAATCAAAGTTTGCAACAGCCTTGGCTACAGGCTGACTAATAAAGATCAGATTAATTGTGCGCCCCGTGGTTTTATTCTTATACCATTTTACAGAGATAAGAGCGTGTCCTTGAACGCGAAATCGTTCTACCATATCAATGTATGCCAACATTTGTTCATGTGGCAAGTGCCAAGGAAGTTCTTCAAATTCTGGAAAGTACATTTGCAATTGTTCCTGCACAAGATTGTGATATGCACGCCGCATATGAAAACTATCGCTGCACTCCTCTCCAACAGCGGCAAGCGTGGGTGAATAGACCCAGAAATCCAGGTCAGAATTCTCTGGGGGTTGTCGGACAGATGCATGGCTGTGCTTGTTCCATAAATAATGCGTAACTGCTCCTCCTGCAAGTACAGCGCCTGTCTTATAAAGGAATTTATTCAACCCTTCAGGTTTAATTCCAAAGCTCTGCAACTGCTCTGCCAGAATATCATTATCAACTAGAACTGGAAAGTTATTCATAGTACGGTCTGTGTACTTGACAGAAGGTCACTGTCAACTTTCACAACTGCGTCCTCTTTCTACGACGGGTAGATTTTCGTTTAGAACTTTTACTTTTAAGTGTTGATCTTGATGCTGTTCTGTATTTTTTGCTCATGTAACATTTGCCATCAATCATGGGATGAATAAAACTATTTAATGATGGAAGAACTCCTCCAATCATTGATTTACCTTTACCACCACCCTCTAAAATAACCGGAAAGCGTTCACGATATGCAGCTAATGCGTTGACTTCATCTATGCTAAGTGGTAGTCCATCTTTAATTGCAATTAGCTCAAAAGCCTTTTCAACTTCTTCTGGATATAGATATCCTTTACAATCCTCATCAAAGCATCTGCCCATTTTTTCACCAAGATTTTTTAAAATTTGTAATAATTCTGCACGACATACAAAGCGCGTAGAATGTTCTGCATCGGCGGGATATATATGATCAAACAAGACACCTGCTTGATTTTTATGGATAAATTGTACTACATTTTTATTCGCAACATTTGATCCTTGTATATCAGTTAGACATAATTTATTCTCATGTATAATAGGCGTTTTATACGAACCAGAGGGAGCTCCTCTGTATATATTTGCTGCCGGTCGTCTTGATGCAGCTACAGAATTAGGAAATACAGACAGATTTGTTTTCCAACGTTTTACTTTTTGGGGATTAATAAATAAATGAACAAATGGGCCATTCCACATTTGTTCAATAAGAATTTTTCTGGCATCAAATTCGCGTATTTCAATGTTAGAAGACTGTAGTTCAGCATATACTTCCACTAATCGGCTAATACGGGCCAGTTTCTCTTGCACACTTCCGCCTCCGTGTTCTAAACAGGTTTTTGTAAATGGATTACTTGATGTAATAATAAGGCCTGGTTTTTCTCCAGGATAAGATGCTAATTTGTAATGTTTATGACCTTCGCATATTCTGCCACAATCTGTGCACCACCATATATTTCCGTCATCTGTTTTATAGATATCGTATAGTTCAGGGTGTCTTCTGAAAGGGTTACAAACATGATGCATATATAAACATCCCATACTTCGTTCAACAAAATCCATACATATAGGACAGAGTGCAAATTGATCTGCATTTTTCTTTGCATTTTCTTCTGCAAGTCTTTTTTGTTCGTTAGTTGGATTGGGTGGATAATCAGGAATGGCCAAGAATATACTAAACTTTTCTATATTACCTTTGGTTTGGCGTATATAGGGTTTATGTGCACTAAATATGGCCTTTATATCTGCTTTTTTACTTGACATAACCAGATCATAAATAGTTTTATCTATAATAACTTGAAACATATTTGCACCATTATCCAGTAATAATTTAACCATGGAAGCATTTCCATTATTACTGGCAAGCCATAGAGCTGTATATTTATCACGAATTAATTTATCAATTTCTGCTCCTTTTTTCAGTAATTCTGTTACTATTTCATTGAATCCGCCATCAGTTGCAATATACAAGGCAGTATTATTGTAATCATCTAATAAATCAACTAAAATACCATCTTTATTCAGCAATATTTTTACTACATCTAAATGTCCTTCTTGGCTGGCAATATGTAAGGCTGCTGCGCCACCATTCAAACGATTAACATCTGCTCCATTGTCAAGTAATATTTTAACAATTCCAGCATGTCCTTCTTGACTCGCAATATATAAAGCCACACCTTTATCTTGATTTATTTTATCAACTTCTGCTCCATTCTCAAGTAATAATTTAACAACATCTCTTTGACCTTTTAGACTTGCCAAAAATAATGCGGTCTTTTTTGTTGATGAAAGTTTATCAACTTCTGCTCCGTACTCCAGTAATATTTTAACTATATCTAAGTAACCTTGTTGACTAGCAATATGTAATGCTGAATTACCATTATTTAAAATATTAACATCTGCTTCATTTTCAAGTAATGCTTTGACTATGTCTGTGTATCCATTTCCACTTGCAATATATAAAGCTGTAAGACCATTATTTAATAAATTAACATTAGCGCCGTTTTTAAGCAATACTTTAACTATTTCTGGGTGTCCTTTTTGACTAGCCGCAAATAAAGCAGTGAATTTACCTTGCGACAGTTTATCAACTTCTGCACCCTTCTCAAGTAACAATTTAACTATATTCTTGTGTCCATAAAAACTTGCAATAACCAATAATGTCTCATTTTTTAAAGAAGGCTTATTTACATCAGTATCTTCTTCAATCATTTGTCTCATTTTATCAATATCACCATCTGCAGCTATTGTAAAAATATTATCCGCTGCGGATGCCATCTACAATATAGTTTTAATTGCAAAATATAGAAAATGAATCATAATGTTCCAATGTTTTTTGCTATGATTTTCGCTGGAGTGCTTTCCACTATGAACATCTGGGTAGATAAATGGAGCGATATGCGTCTGAGTATCAATGATTTCTATATGATTTTATTAATGACGGGCTGGATGTTCTTATTCATGGGAGTCTGGTACGCTGAATGGATAACTGTTTGGTTAGGAGGCGTGCTTGTATGTGCCATGCTCTGGTGTATTAGAACACAGTTTTTGGTGGACATGCGGCAGTTTGTTCTGGGTATGATTCCACATCACTCTATGGCTATTCATATGAGTCGGAAACTGATACAAAAAAATACAGCGCTCAATGCATTTGCAAAAGATATTATGGAACAGCAGCAACGTGAAATTACATTTATGAAGAGCACATAAGACACTCTTTTGGATCAGATGGATTTGTGCTGGCCTTGGTAGTTAGAGTAGGATCTACCGTGAATTTAATGGCTTGCACTGCCGACTTTGTTCGCAAGTAGTAGATGCCAGTTTTTAGTCCGCGCTTCCACGCGTAGAAATGCATACTGCTCAGCTTGGCAATCGTCGGTTCCTGGACAAACAGATTTAGACTCTGACTCTGACAGATGAAGGCTCCGCGATCTGCAGCCATGTCAATTAGTGTCTTTTGTTTGATCTCCCAAACTGTCTTGTAGCGCTCTTTGAGGTCGCTTGGAATTTCAGGAATTGACTGGATGGAGCCATTCGCGGCAATAATCTGTTCTTTGAGAGCAGGCGACCACAGCCCTGCTCCCATCAGGTCTGCGACAAGATGGCGATTGATAACAGTGAATTCGCCGGCCAGCGTACGTCGGGCATAAATATTGGTGGTAAACGGCTCTATACACTCATTGTAGCCCAGAATCTGACTGGTTGATGCTGTAGGCATGGGTGCAATCAGCAGGGAATTCCGAAGACCATTAGCCGCAATTTCAGCACGCAGAGCGGCCCAATTGAGTGTCTTGGCCGTTGCGTAGTTCGCGGGTGATAGTTCCCAAAGATCTGGTTGAAGCAGACCCTGGTGTGCTGGTGATCCGAACCAGGTTTGATAAGAGCCTTCTTGTCTGGCCAGAAGTGTTGAGGTTGCCAGAGCCGCATAATAGATGTGCTCAAAGATGAGACGATTTAGCAGACTGGCTTCGGGCTTTTCCCATGCCAGACCCAGTGCTGCAAACACATCGGCCAGACCCTGCACACCCAGTCCTATGGGACGATGACGCATATTACTGCGTCTGGTTTCAGGTGTGGGATAGAAATTGATGTCAATAATGCGATTGAGATTCACAGTCGCACGACTTGTAACCTGGTGGAGAGCTGCAAAGTCGAATCGTTCCAGCCAGATAGGAGTTGCAGGATCTACTCCATCAGGAAAAGCAGCATTGTAGGCATTGCACATGTGGCTGTGCTGACGTCGGCCATCGGCTGTTGGGATACACTTACATGCAGGGCGAATAAACGCAGGTAGTGCAATAGACGCCAGATTGCAGACAGCGGTCTCTTCAGGACTACTGTATTCAATGATTTCAGTGCAGAGATTTGACGATTTAATAACACCCAGATTCTTCTGATTTGACTTGGCGTTGGCAGCGTCTTTGTAAAGCAGATACGGAGTACCTGTCTCAATCTGGCTGACCAGAATCTCAGACCAAAGCTTTTGTGCAGACAGCACACGGCGTGCTTTGCCCTCGGCTTCATAGCGTGTGTAGAGTGCGTCAAATTCTTCGCCTACCACATCTGCCAGACCCGGTGCTTCGTGGGGACAGAATAGACTCCAGTCACCACCCGATTCAACGCGACGCATAAAGAGATCAGGAATCCAAAGACCGTAGAATAAATCACGGGCACGCTCCTCCTCTGAGCCAGTATTGGACTTCAGCTTCAGAAATGCCTGAATATCTGCGTGCCACGGCTCCAAATAAATTGCAATACTTCCATTGCGCTTGCCGCCACCCTGGTCCACATAACGTGCAGTGTTGTTGAATACGCGCAGCATCGGCACCAGTCCATTGCTGGTTCCTTGTGTGCCGGCGATATAGGTGCCTTGGGCGCGAATGTTATGCACATGGAGGCCAATACCACCGGCATATTTGGAAATTAGTGCACAGTCCTTCAGTGTGTCGTAAATACCCTCTAGACTATCATCGCGCATAGCCTGTAGATAACAACTGGACATCTGTGGGCGCAGAGTACCTGCATTGAAGAGTGTCGGTGTAGCATGAGTAAAGTGCTTGGTACTCATGAGATCGTAGGTGTCTTGAATATGACTGAATCGTTCCTCCAGCGTAGTCTGGTCGATCACTTCAGATTCATGAGGGGCCCACAGACCTACTGCAACACGGAGCCACATATATTGTGGTGTTTCTAAGATGTGGCGGTTGCTGTTGCGCATCAGATATGACCGCTCCAGTGTCTTGAATCCGAAATAGTCCAAGAGAAAATCGCGGTCAGTTCGCACCATGTTATTCAGACGCTCATGGTGCTGGGCTACAAATGTAGCCACGTGTGGTGACAGTACAGGCGCATGTTTTCCGCGTGCATCTGTGACTTGCATGAGAGCAGCAATGGCATCAGAAAATTTGGCGGGGGCATTTTTCTGACAGTTACTGATGATGATACGTGCACCCAACGTAGCCCAATCAGGGTGCACTGTCATGTAACTGACTGCCAGACGCGCAGCCAGTTCATCTAACTCTGATGTGTGCACACCGTCGTGAATTTCTGCCAGAGTAAGCTGCGCCAGACGTGTAGTGTTGACTCCATTGAGACCGGTTGCCGCCTTCCGCACTCGTTCCAGAACCTTGTCAAATGCAACAGGCTCTTTGCGTCCATCGCGCTTGATAACATACATTTCGGCATCTGTCATGGCTGATAGATTGTTCATCCTGAGTTCCTTAACCTTGCTGCTGGCTACTGGCTGCCGGCCGACAGCCAGGTCACTTTTTTGGGCATGCAAGGAGGATTATATCACTATTATAGAGAATGCAGTGGATGATTATTGCAACACTTGCTATAATTATTATCGCGGGTGTAACAATTGTAGGATTAACCGAACGCAAGTCCGAACACTTTATGGATTATGTGGGCGGACACATTGATGCCGTTGCCGGTGTGCGTCCTGAAGTGGATTTAGCTGAAATGACACAAGGATTACCATTATCCGATTTTTTGTCTGTTAAAAGCGGATTAAATAGAGCTACTGCGGCTGAATGCGCGGCTGCAGATGGTGCACGTGTCACTGAACCTGGCGGATCCTATCTTCAGAGGACTAACAATTTTCGTCATAAGTATCCCGATTATTGCATGACGCGCCCAGATGATTTTGTGGCTTCTGTATATGCTCCTGGTATGGCTGGACTGGGTTCCGGTGTCGGCTGTGCTGGACAGTGCTAATAGTTCGCGATGACTTGTACTGTTTAAGATATAATATTTGCCGTGCTTTTTTATTTTCTGAATTGGGATAACGCGCACCATAGCTCAAATGGCAACCCATCTATCAACCCTACTAAGTATTTCCAGATTATAAACCACACCGCCGTCTTACATAGTCCACGCGCGGATCATTAAATGAAATTATTGATTGTTCAGTTTCTGGATGCCAACGACTTACGCGCGATGTAATGGTTTTATCCAGTTCATGGACATTGTTTTCATCTGCTGCAGCTATATTTCTGCACGCTCTTCGGGACATACAAATATTGCCCATACTAATAGATACTATTAAAATGGGCGATAAAACAGATATTTCACCTGACAGATCTAATTCTGGAACACCTGCACTGGAAGTCACTGATATATCTGATAATTACATTATTAGTGTGACTGATCTCTCTGCCGCAGAGTTTATGGCTCCAGATAAAATTTCCTTTCGCACTGTTGAGGCAATTATTCACGGCCTCTATAATGATCAGAGTACGACCAATTCAACCGCGCTGGATATACTTGCAATTTATTTAAAGGGCCAAAAGATTCTATATACTGAATCCAAAACATTATGCGAAATGCGTCTGATTGCTCTTATGCTACCGGCGATATTAATATCGTGTATTTCCACATTGTTGAGTCTACAGCTCAAGAATTTTGATTGGGGCGGCTCTGTAGTAAGCGCGCTGAGTGCTGTTAATGCTTTTATTTTGGCGATTGTATCTTATCTGAAACTGGATGCTAAGGCGGAGAGCCATAAGATTGCGGCTTACAAGTTCGATAAACTGCAGTCCGAATGCGAATTCAAAAGCGGCAAGATTCTTTTTATGAAAGGTGCTGACAGTGTTTCCAAGATTATTGACGATATGGAATCCTCTGTTAAAGAAATTAAAGAGACGAATCAGTTTATAATACCAGAATATATACGTCATAAATTTCATAAAACATATGCTATCAATGTGTTTACACTTGTAAAGAAAATTCAGGTTGATGAAATGCGAATGATTAATGATCTGAAACGGATAATCAATGAACATCTGTTAAAATCTTCCAAACCATTGAAAACAAAAAAAGACGTAACCGAACTAATCGCGCTGGAGCTGAGTCAACATAAAGAGATAAATGAAATAATTGGTGCACGCAAGAAAATGTTGGATGTTGATAAGAGTTTTGAAGAAGAAATTAATGATTCTATTAATAGAGGCCGGCGACACCAGAACTTCTTACAGTTTTTCAACACCTAACCAGGTTGGTCCTTCGTGAGTGATTATGTTATCAATTCTTTGAGATTCCACTTCGGCCCAGAATTGCTGTGCAGCGGGCCAACCGACTTGCTGCCACCAACTCTGATTTCGTAGAACAGTTCGTGGTGACCAACCTATTAGCCACCAGATAGAATCCTCAAGTAGTGGCAGTGCTTCATTGTCTGCTAATCCAAGCTGAGCATCATCCAGATCCTCAACGGGTTCACTGCGGTAGCATTTCCATGTCTGCGGATCATCGGTAAATCCATAAATGCGGATACGACCTTTATATTTTGCAGCATGGATTGCTGCAAAGTCCGATTCTGTAATGGCAGACACAGGTCGTTGGCAGAATTGTGCTTCGACGAAATCCACTGCCGGCAAATTGCAGACTTCCATTTGTATTTGCATCTGCACATAATATTCAAACGGAACAAATACACCTGGTATGCGTGTCTTTGGGGCCTTGATTTCCAAGAGACGTCCCGCTAAAGAACCATCAACTACAATACCATCGGGACTTGCTGAAAGCCATGGAATTGTCTCATGTGTGAAGCGTCCAACATTATCTGCCACAGTATGCAGGCCGGCCAACTCAATTTCATAGATTTGTCTGACAATGGGTTCAAATCTGTGACCCCAGCTGGTTGCATTCATTTCTCCATCGGGTTGCGCTATGGCGATGGGCGCTTGGATTGGACAATCACTCTCTACAGTAGGCTCTATCTTTGAACGTAATAGAGAACCGCGCCTGCCGTCCAGAATATGCGCAAATTCAGATGCTGTTAGACGATTGCGACGCTGCGAATACCAATCGGCAGAATGTTGGGCCACTTGCTCTCTTTTTAATAATGTATGCGGAGGAATAGCGATCAATGATTCTATGAAAGCGGTGTGTTGCGCCTTAAGCCAATCAACTGCGGTATCGATAAGTTGTTCGCTGATTGCATCCCGCTCCTCTTCCGTTGTTGAATCTAGTAGAGGCTCCAGCACAGTATCCTGGATTAATTCTACAATAGCTTCTAAAATATCTTCGTGAATATCTTCGGCATCAAACATGCCGGTGTCATATATATCTGGTAGATAAACATCACACCATGCATCATAATCAGCATCATTCGCTTGTCTCATTACTGTCTGTTTTTGTCGTGGGTTTTTTAGCCCTTTGAGTTTGACGCGATGCCGCTGTTTGCTGTTCAATACGGAATGTACGGAGGCCAACGGCATTGCGGCGCTCACGGAGACCTTTTACGGTTATTATTGTGGCAGTTGTGGGGTCGTAGTCAACGGCAAATTTGCTGTTCAAATAACGGAGCTCAAAAGCTTGGAGCACGGCCGCAAGTAGTGAAGCCCGTTCGGCAGGTGTTACATCTGGATACGCTTGGACCCATCTACGAAGACGATCCATGCGCGAACCGCGGTCAAGTGCTGTCCATGGCTGTTGAAACGTACGCTGGGCCTCTGATGCAAGAAAAATATCAAGCGATTCTTCTGTTGCTTTTACAATACTATCGGCTGTAGGGGGCGGCGCACCCACACCTGGAAGATTGGAAGCAAGTGCGGGAGCCGGCGCTTGCTTACGACGTTGGGTTTTGTTTGCACGATGCATTCTTTATCTTCTTTAGCGCTGCTGGTTTTAAGCGGGGATTCATAGAGTCGCACCATAACTGTTCATCTGCGGCGAAGCGCTTGTCTGGATTGCTATCTACTAAGACTATTTGACCGGTTGCTGACCATAACCAGAGTTCCAGACCTGCTGTAATGCCGGCTCCACAGGATATCATTCGTGCAGACATTGCTGGTTAGTAGTATTGCCATTTTAGCCCAACAGAACTGCTGCGCTTGCTGTTAATATAACAATCCAGCACCACATTGACCCCCACGTATTTGTCTTCCAGAATGAATAAAATGAGAATAAAAGTGTTACAAGACCCGCTGAAAGTAATAACCAATCTTTGATAATGATTAGGGGCAGGAAAAGAAAAGTAAAATAGACAGCATATACAACGAAACTTATGGGTTTGCGCTCCAGCCAGAGCCACTGCAAATGACCGTTAGCGCCTTTGCGCATGTGATATTTTGACAAGTTATGTTCTGTTTGTGTAAATAGAATACTCTGTAGGGTTACATAAATAGAGATTAACGTGTTTCGCAAAGTGGCTTGTGCGGAAGGTATAAGTGATAGAGATGCAAGAGGTTGAATTGCTAAAAGTGCCGACGCCGCCATTGCAGCAGCAGTATTTATAGCTGAATTATTGTAAAATGTCCACACAATAAATTCAATAAATTGCATGATGGAAATACTGAGTAAACAAAATATACGTGCAGGAGGGCTGCCTTTTAACCACATTAACAATACTGCTGCTATACCGATACCGAATGATTGCAGCGATACTTCGGCATTCCAGCACATATCCTTATTTAAGAAAGGCTAAATATAAAAGCAGAACAGAGATGCATACATCTGTAGCCCAGCAACGATTAGAAGCCCGGCGTTTGCAGTCTACAATGTGGTCTGGACCATTATGTGATGTCACAAGTTTGCCAAGAGCCGATGGGGGGCTTCGCCCGCGCAGTGAATTGGATACACGCGGTACAATTAATAATCGCTTTTGGTCGGATTTGATGTCGGCGGGTGCTAAGCAGGTGACATCAGAAATGTTGGCTGCTCATCCCACCCATGGAGCTCAGGATAATCAACCTACATTGGCGCGACAGGATAAACGCCAATGGTCTGCTGCAGGAGGTAAAATGCCGGCTTATTTTCCCGATGAACGTGGTGCAGGAGAGCGACCCCGATTACCTGATTCATCTTTGTGGCGTAATCCGCATTTTGATGGATGGAATCCGGAAAGTATCGACACAATGCGGGAAATGCGACAGATTGTAAGTGAAACAAATGCGTGGACACTTGAAGATGCTTCTATACGCGCTCAACAGCGGACATGGCAGCATCAGTGGTTACCAGGAAGGGGGGTGGCTCAGTTGGAAGCTGCTGAACGCCTTCGCAGTGTAGGAGATGATTACAGAATTGACTTTAGGCATGCTAATCAAACCGAACAAGAATAGGTGTCGGTTGTGCACTTACTGTTTTCAGAGCTGATTGCGACATTTCTTTACGTTTGCGGCGACCGGTGGCTGTTTTTGATTCAGGTTCTTTTGCATAATGTTCTTTGAAACTGGCTTTCATATCGGTGTCAATGTCTGTTGCATGTTTACGGACATAATCCAGAACACCAGTTTCAATGGCCCAGCGAAAGAAATTGAGTTGGCCGACGGTGGTTTCTTCCAGTGCTGGCTGTCCGTAAACTAGAAAGTTGATTCTTTCGCGTCGGCAGAAGGGATCAAATAGACGTTTACTATAGGCTTTGAGTTCACGCTTGTAATAGAAATATACGGAGAATAATTTTTCTGAACCGTCGGGCTGAGATAGTGTGTAAGTGATATTGTGTTTTTTACTGTAATTGGTGACAAACCAGTCAATTAGACGCAGGCTCACGGGACCGTTATCTGTGAGTATGGGTAAAATATCTGTAACACGACCCGGCTTAGAATAGAATTCCTGTAGCCATTTGACTAAGAGTTCCTGCTTGCACTGGACACGTGCTTTTTGTGTTTGTCTATGAGTATCCATATTGTGGTGAGATAGTCGGCGGGGTTTAGATATGCGCGTGGATTTCCATTGCGGGATGTAGGGTAATGGCTGCTCCTAAAGTTGAGGGCACTTTTTGGGAGGCGCTGTGTGGTCAGTATTTCTATGAAACCAAGGAAGAAAGGAATGAAAAAAGAGGAGATGAGCGAAATATAGGTATTCATGAGAGCTCAATTGTAAAAATTAAAGAAAGGTTAAAAATTAAAGAATATAATATTGCTGATATTGTCAAACAAAAAATAATAGATAATCTTATTAATATTTGTAGTTATACTAAGGAAGGTTGCGCTGAAGCTAAGAAAAAATGTGGTTCGCGGCGGCCCTGCATTAACGCTGATTTATGTAAAAAATATATCGCAGCAAGTGCAAACGCTCAAAGTATCTTAATAAACAAACATATAAATCGTAGTATAATAAATAGAACTTTAGGAAGAAAAAGAAAGAGTATATATGCGGAGGATGATGACATAGTTGTATGTGCACCGGGACCAACATCTTGTCAAAAAATTGATGGTAAAAATATTATAGATTATTTGAATGCTCTTAAAGAATCAGATGATATTTACATTGATTTAGATGTTCTTGCACCTTTATTTGAGGCATATTTAACTAATTATAAAATTGAAATTTTCGATGATTCTGGAAAACAAATAATAATAGGAAAAACAAATACTGATTATAATATTATAAGACTTCATAGGATAGGAAGCAATAGTTACAAGCTAAATTATTTATGGCAGCAATTTCCAACTAGAAATGGCGACTATGGGGAATATTTTGTCGAAAATTTTTTAAGTTTTATTAGTATTAGCGTAGAGAAACAACATCTAGACGATCCAGATCAAGAAATTTCATTAGTTGGAAGTCGTTCTGCATCTGCTATCGCACCTGCTGCCGCACCTGCTGTCGCACCTACTCCTGTTCCTGCTGCCGCACCTGTTTCTGCACCTACTGTCCCCCCTATTGCTACTCCTGCTGCCGCACCTGTTTCTGCACCTGCTGTCACTCCTGCTCCTGCTGTCCCTCCTATTGCTACTCCTGCTGCCGCACCTGCTGCTGCACCTGCTCCAGCTCTTGATGCTTCTGGTTTATTTGGAACACTCCCACCACCACCAGGGGGTCTTCCACCCAACGTTTTGGATGAATCATTAGCACACATTACAGCTACTATATCTGGTCCAACTGAAAAACCTACAACAGCTACTCCTTCTGTTCCACTTGCTAAGCCCACAATAGCTGCTCCTGCACCGCCAGAAGATGTGGCTGCTCCTGCTCTGGCTGCTCTGGCTGCAGTCGCGCAGGCTACAACAGCTGCTCCTTCTGTTCTACTTACTAAGCCCACAATAGCTGCTCCTGCACCGCCTGAAAATGCAAAAGTTATAGCTGCTCTGGCTGCATTGGCTGCAGCGTCGCAGGTTGCAAAAGCTACTCCTTCTGTTCCACTTGCTAAGCCCACAATAGCTGCTCCTGCACTGCCTGAAAATGCAGAAGATGTGGCTGCTCTGGCTGCATTGGCTGCAGCGTCACCGGCTACAACAGCTATTCCTTCTTTTCCACTTGCTAAGCCCACTATAGCTGCTCCTGTTCTGCCAGAAGATATAGCTGCTCTGGCTGCATTGACTGCAGCGTCGCAGGTTGCAAAAGCTGCTCCTTCTGTTTCTTCTACAATGGCTGCTCCTGCTTCGCCAGAAGATGTGACTGCTTTGGCTGCATTGGCTGCAGTGTCTCAGGCTACAACGGCTACGCCTTCTGTTTCTTCTACAATAGCTGCTCCTGCTTCGTCAGAAGATGTGACTGCTTTGGCTGCTCTGGCAGCCATAGGAACTGGTGCTCCTACAGTCAAATCACGTGCAATATTGGCAAACCGACCAGATGCACAATGGATGAAGTTTCCACCTATAAAAGGCATTTCAATACCTAATCCTTTCACAAAACCCAAAGCTACGCACGTGGGTATTGCCGCTGTTAATGGTGGTAAATTAGCTGTAATAGAAAATAATATTCCACTGACTGAAGTAGGCCCCAATGAGACATCTCAGGTTGCAGCACAACGTATAGGAGCCGGTTCTCAGTTAATTGAACTATTTCAACGACACTTTGACGACAGACAGATAATAGTATATAAAACAGACGTATCAGATATTCCGGGAGCTGAATTTAAGTCTCTTGATGATTTATATTTTGATCTTGGACCAAATGATCGCACCGAACCACTCTGGTCTGTAGTAACAGCACTCATGCAAAAGCGCACTGCAGAAGAATTAGTTGAACCTGCTTGGGTGAACGGCATGGGCTTATCAGAAAAAATAAAATATCATGTTTCCTTAGGCAATCGTTATGCCCATGAAGATCGCATAGGCCTGCGGCCAGATTCAACATTGGAAGAGTATCGTCAGTTGTTAGCGCAGTCAGAATTATTAGCTGATAAACCTGAGCAACAGAAAATTGTAAATCAAAGAATAGCCCGTCTTTTTCCAGATGCGACTATTTTAGTACGCGATATATCTGGTGAAGTGCATACAATGAGTGTTACCAATCCATATAGAGCAGCGGGTTATAGAAGAAAAGTTGCATCCTTTGGTGATATAACTGGCGTTGCAGATGTAGATAAAGATAAATATAAACAGAATATTGATGTGTTGAGAGCACTAGTCCCCGAAGTCATTATATCCGATAAACCAATGTCTTTGGCTATTCTGGAAAGTCTGTGGTTCTGTGGTAATAACCCAGATTTACGTGGTTCGCCACGATGTCTGCCTGCACGCATTTTGGGTGAGATAAGGGAATGGCAAGCGGCGTCTGCAGATTATCGCGTTGCCGCTGCCACTCCTGCTGCTGCCACTCCTGCTCCTGCTCCTGCTCCTGCTGCTGCCACTTCTGCTGCTGCTCCTGCTGCTGCTCCTGCTGCTGCCACTCCTGCTGCCACTCCTGCTGCCACTCCTGCTGCCACTCCTGCTGCCACTCCTGCTGCCACTCCTCCTGCTCCTGCTCCTGCCACTCCTGCTGCTGTTCCAAAAAGTAAAAAATTCATAGTCCAAACAGTAAAGATGAAAGGATTGGGTCACATTCATGCGCCCATTCCACTCCGTGGTATAATTCCAATTCCGACAGCCTAAATTTATAGATTCTAAATAGAATGGTAAACGCTTGGCTCAAGGCAAAATACTCCTTCATATCAGCCTTAGTTTTCTATATTGTTGCTAACCCAGAAACATATAAACTTACGCAAACAATATTCGGCTCATTCTTCCAGGTTGCATATCCTATGGGTGCAGCTACAACCGCCGGCTTACTTCTACATACAATTGTCTTTTTTGCTGTCATGTGGGGGCTAATGATGCTACCTGCTGGCACAATCTAAGGATTCTGTCAGCAATTACAGCAGAAATGACAACTAAACGCTCACGTGCATCATCAGTAGAGAATCGTATCACTTCTAAAACACAAGTACCCAAAGCGTTGCGGGAACAAGTGTGGATAAACTACGCAGGGCGTATTTTTGAACGTAAATGTCTTGTTCCCTGGTGTCAAAATATCATGACAGTTTTTGATTTTCATGTCGGTCATGATGTTCCTGAGAGTCGCGGCGGTGCAACAGATTTGACAAATCTGCGACCCATATGTTCGCGATGTAATCTATCTATGGGATCACAATACACCGTGCAGGAATGGAGTCGCCTATCACCACCGGTGCAGCGTACAACATGTCTTAACTGGATTCGTAAAATACTACGTCTGGCATGAGACATCCCAAAATGTTCACAATAACCAAGGATGGCAGCATCAACAGCTCTGGTGGCGGCCGAAAGTATTCTGGCTTTAACACCGATTGCAATTAAAAAAACTCCATTGGATCCCATAAGCACACTTTGGAGTCGCATTTTGCCCAGTGCCGGTATCGGTTATACATTGACAACAGATAAACACCTGACATTGGCAGAACAGGCCGGTGCAGTGGCGCTTGGTGGAACAAATCTACTGCACATCGCAGCAAGTTATGAGGCATTTCGTAATCTACCTGCGGGACAGGCCATGTCTCTGTTGTACACCTATCCCGTGTGGAATCTGGTATTTGGAACAATCTACAGCGGTGAAAGCATTAATGGTCGTGATTGGTTGCTTATGGGGGTCGCAGCTGTAGGTTCTTTTTTTCTAAATTTGGATCCATCTAATCTAACATCTATATCGCATACAACTGATACTCTGGGGCGGCGTGCCAATGCCAGTTGGGGAATATTTATGGGACTGATTATGGCTTTGACTGAATCTGCCATGCACACAATTTTACGCGAAATAAAATGGTTAGACCCATCAAAAGCGGTTTGGATAGTTAATTCCTCTGCCGGTATCTGGCTTATGGCAATTAGTTTACTGCAAATTACACTGTTTGGACCTATCAATGAAGCAAGAGGCACATGGGGTGATTTTATATGGTTATCTGTATTTCACGGAGTAACAATGTTCAGTGGTTATTGGCTGCGCTTCTATGCTGTGCCCCGGCTATCGACTGTCACATATTCTATTCTTAGTTATGCGGGATTACTGGCAGCATTTATCTTTGGTGCAATGTTTATCGGTGAACGTCCTGGATGGATGTCAATTATAGGCGCCGTACTGATTATGTTGAGCGGTGTAATCCTTCAACAGCAATCGCTGATTCCGTAAATTCTTGGCGTATTCCAGATGGGCGGATTATTTGCTAAACCTTTAACAATTGCTGACGTTGAAACATTATATCTGCGCATTCCTGAACCCCAGTGGATAACAGCAGGCACTGCTTTTGAAAAAATCTCAACAGATGGTGCTGCAGAGTCTGCTGTTCTTTGTTGGTTAGCAGCGGGCAAACCTGATAGAGCATGGCTTATCTGTGGAAAGCAGTTTTTCGATAATTCTGAACCTGTGATTCGGTTAGTAACAGCAGTCGCTAACGGTAAAGCGGAAGAAATTGCGGGAGCCTGTGCGGCTTACGTACAACATCGCCCCAGAGACGCATGGGTAAGATGGAAACGTCGCGCTCTGCAGAGTCTAAATCAGCAGCCACTTTAGGAGATTAATGTCATTTGCACCGGCGTTTAAAAAGCTTGTTGATTTGGTGGACCGTGGTCCTGAAGATGAGGATTTTACTCCATTTGATAGTAATCAGACAATTTTCCGTCGCGAATGGCCGCGATATCATAATTGTGCATCTGAAATTACTGAGGTAGGATATCAGGGTAACGCCGCCTGGGGTGAACAGATAACAGTGCGCCTTACACGACAAGAATGCGGCGACATGTTACAGTGGGTTGCTCTACGGTTTCAACCGGCCAGCTGGCTGGGTGCTGATTTAGAAAGTAAATTATTTAGCGGACTATGGTCATACGGTGATCCTTCGGGTGCATGGATGTGGGCGTCTGCATTAGGATGCCTGGCAATCAGACGTGTTAGTTTCGAGATTAACGATGTAATTGTAGAAAATTGGGATCAAGAATGGTTTGATATATGGTCGCGTAGTGATTTGGATGCAGGTAGAACAGCCATCTGGGATGTGGATTTTAACGGACGGCTGCCAGTAACAGTGTTGGAAGATACCAGTCGACCACCTGCGACGACTTTTCTTCCTACGGAAGACGGATGGATAACATGTTGGCTGCCGCTGTCGTTTTTTCGTCGTCCTGAATTGGCTTTTCCGTTAATTTCAATTGGAGATACAACTGAAGTGCGCATGAGAATATGGTTTAACGACTTTGAACGCGTAGTGCGTAAAAGGGCAGTGGCGCGCACATCATCGGTTGAAGTGCCTCTGGGAACAGAAATTCTATTAATTGATAATTCGGGTCCGACACCTGTACCTTCATATTATAAATTGCCTTCCACTGTACCTCGTTTCAAAAATTTCAGTATATATTGTGGTAGCGTTATGTTAGAAGATCCACTGCGGGATAAATATTTGCGATTGCCATTTGAAATGCTCTATGAACCAGTTACAACTGTCCGTTACACTGTTGAGCCAGGTCTTCTTGCAAATGTGCAGACCGGTGCGACTGTGCCGCTGAGTATTCCTCTATTGGAATTAAACGGGCCTATTCGTAGTCTGATTTGGTTTTTCCGCAGAAAAAGCGTGTGGCAGTTTAATGAATTTACAAATTACGGAACATTGTTGGAGCCCCAGTTGGTGCAAACAATACAGTCGCAACAGGCACGTCAATCTGCGGTGGTGCCTTCTGCGATACAGTATCCTATAATGGCTTCAGCCCGTCTAATGGTAGGAAATGCAGTCTGGCGCGAAGACAGTGAACAGTGGTGGCGCCAGGATTACGGATTAGATCATAGAGGCGGTGTTCGCATAACCAGAGGATTTGTTTATGGTTACGATTTTGAGCTGCCAGACGCAGGAAATACACTGCAGCCACGGGGCACAGTCAATGCATCGCGTACGGATATCCGCTTAGACATGGAGATAATCCCTCCTGCTTTTACAACACCTGATGCCTGTGCTGACCCGACTGGAAATGGAGTAGAGGTTGTAATTATTGGCATAGGATTTAATTGGATGCGTTTTGTTAATGGATTGGCGCAACCTCTTTTCAGAGATTAAGCCAGGTAGGCAGGCAGGCTACCGTTTAGTATAAAAGTTAAGAACACCGCTTTGCGGCGTTCTTAACTAAACGTTAGCGTCAAGTACTATTAAATATTTACTCGGGGCTTTGCCCCGTTGCGCACGCGTCGCGCGTGCGCGACGGCCGAGAGAGCAGATGCTCCTTGTCCGAGTTAGTTCTTAACTTTAGTACTTGACGGTACGACAGTTGCTTTGCGCCAAATCGTTTTGGATTACGGCGAATCTGTGTCTTATCAAAGGTATTTCTGTTATGTGCGATATGAATATATGTAGGTTCTATTTGTACGATAGGTGCCGACCAGTTACATAATATTTGTCTGGCACTTCCCAGAATATCATTTGGATCGCATCGATGCTGGCTGTCTTCGAGCCAGGAACGTCTGAAAACAAGACTGGGTTCAAGAGCATGATATTTGTCATAGGGTCCTAATTGCCATAACTCTTGTGTATCTGAAAAAAGCATAAGAGTTTTAGATTGACCTACAGCGACTGCGTGAGGATTCTGATTTAGAGCATTAACACTTTTTTCAAGATGAGTAGGAAAATACTCATCATCATCATCCCAGAGACAGATAAATTCTGCATTTGTCTGTTTAAGAGCTGTATCAATGGCTAAATTCCTGCTTGCTCCCAGAATAATTTTTGGAATATGTTTATAAATGACTGAGCCTTGTTGCCAGTGTGTAGATGGTGTATCTGAACCATCAATTATTATGGGAATACAGATGCCCGAATACGTTTGTGATTTTATTCTGTCGTATGTGGGTTTGGCAAATTCTTCTCTGGAACGTGTGGATATGCATATAGCAAGCATTCCTGTGATAACCGGATCGTAAAGGCTTGGAGCATTTCACATTTATTGTATAGTGTCAAGTACCGTCAAGTATTAAAGTTAAGAACTCACTCGGACGAGGAGCAGCGGGGCAAAGCCCCGAGTAATAGTACTTGACGTTAACGTTTAGTTAAGAGACCGCAAAGCGGTACAGGTTAAAAAGAATATTCTAATAGGGTAGTATGAGTATCACAGTCACACATAATGCTGGATTCTTTTCATGTTGCAGCGTATTATTACATAAAATTATTGAATATATAAATAAGAATAATACCTTACCAGTAGTAAACAGTTCAGCACAATTTGCGTGGTACAAACCAAATACTACTAATAGAGATATCACATATGATTATTTTGAACATTATAATAATGTTCAAATAGAAAAGATACCTAAAAATATAAATTATGTTCAGGGGTATCAATTTTCACTATATAATGTGCTTGACTATGAAAAAATATCACCAATTATTAAAAAATATTTTACTCCCTCTGTAGAAATTTCAGATACAGTCAAACAAATGGAATCTAAATATAAATTAGACTATAAAAATATATGTGTACTTTTCTATAGAGGTAATGATAAAAATAGAGAAACTAAAATATGTAGTTATGATCAATACTTAGAATTTGCAAATAAAGTTCTATCAGAAAATCCGAATGCTAAATTTCTGATTCAAAGTGATGAAACTGAATTTATTACATTTATGAGGAACGCTTTTCCAAATAATTCGTTTTATTTTACCGATGAAATACGTCACATGCCAAAATGTAATTCAACAGTAGATCTACAAATGCGATCAGATATTTTTAAATTTTCTAAACTCTATTTAGCTATAACTATAATAATGAGTAAGTGTGAAACAATTATTTGTGGTTCTGGAAATTGTAGTATATGGATTATGCTATTTAGAGGAAACAGTAAAAATGTATATCAAAATTTAAATAATAAGTGGTACTATCATGTGAATTAATAAGTGCTTTTTTCTAAATCATTCAGTTGTCGTAGAATGGCGAACACGTGCTTCTATAAAGTCTGCCATTAGCTGTGCTTTCTGTGTACTCCAATCTGCAACAGACCATGTCAGCTTATGGTCTGTTATGGGCTGCCACAGCGTTAAAGCCGTAATTTTATGACCCGCTGACCGCAATAAATGCACAGTAAGTAAACAGATTATCAAATAATCCAATCTTTGAAGTTCTGTCGGTTGATCGCCGCTTACCAGAAACCATGCTGTTTCATCAATCAACATGTCTGCTTCTGCTATTATGTTGCCTTGCAGTTCAGTCTGAACTCTACATAGTATTGTTTTTGCTTTTTCTGAGAGAGAGCGGGCAAATTCAGTTAGTTGTGTGAGAAATGCACGACAGCGCTTGAATTGTGTTTCTCCAGGTAGCTCAGCCACCACAGCCGAACGACCCATGGCAAGAGATCTACACAGACCAATCTGATAAACAGCACGTAGCTCTTCTGTTGTGGGCTGTGGTGACTCCATAGATATTCCATTTGTGTAGAGACGCCAGGCTTCAATTAATGCACAGCGGGATTCTTGCGGTGGAGAATGTCTAATAGGTGCAAACTGGAGCTCTTCTAGAGTAATAGATGCAAACCGTAGATTATATAGCATTGTACGCATCTTGTGGATAATCTGGATTATACGGATGAGTTCTGGTTGTTCTAATCCAGTTGGACCGATTGCATTTACAATTTCTGTCCAATAGATTTGGGGTGGAGCTGTACCTGGCGGTGTGCCGCTGAAAAACAGATGCGCAAGTGATTCTATAAGTTTACGGTGTTGGACAAACACTGCGGCGTCTTCTGCTGCTATTTTTATTGTCCAAATGACGCGTTGGGCTTCGCGATCCCACTGTCCACCAGATTCAGGTCGCAGTGATGACATTTGGCGATGCCAAAAAGCTCTTATAAATGCGCTGAATTCTGCAGACATCCCCTGCTCTGTCCACCAGTGGGGGGTTACATATGTCGGTGCCACGGAAGACGCTGGCAGTGGCTGCTGCGTCTGAGGTTGCAGTGAAGGCAAACATCCTATTTTTTTAAGAATGCGATAATCCTCTCCGCTGAGATAATCCACCCAGTTTGCAATAGTTGTCGGTGTTGGTACGCATGTTAGAAGACTTAATTCATAACGTGGAATATTCATAAATTGGAGCAAAGGTCGGTGTATTTCACGTACAAATCTACTTAGAGATCGTTCATTACGACTGTAGGTCATACAGAGCTGCCGGCGTGCACGTGTGACAGCTACATAAAAAAGACGACGTTCCTGTAATACAGAATCATCGTCTTTCTGTTGTGGAAAAACTTCGTCGTTCATTCGTACTAAATACACATTATCCCATTCCAATCCTTTCGCGCTGTGAAAAGTACTCAAATAAACTGTTGGTGTCTGTACATTATCTTTATCTGCCTCAACAAAACGACAACGCAGACCCATTTTTTTGAATGCGGCTTCATACGAATATAGCACACTGTTAAATTTACTGAGAATAGCTACAGTCTGACCATTTGCCAGAGTTTTACATACAGACTCTGTTATCCAGTCGCGCTCCTCTGCTGTTCGTGCAAAATAACGGACTTCTGGTCGATCGCCTTGAGCATTTCTTTGCGCTGCAGTCATAAGTTGCTTGTGCGGAAGCGTGGGAATATGACGCATAATTGAATTGGCTACCGCAACAATGGCAGCGGTTGACCGATAATTAGTTGCCAGTTGGAAATCCGCAACCTGGGGAAATCGCTGATGGAAATTTAATATATAGTCTACGCAAGAACCGCGCCACGTATATATATTCTGTGCATCATCACCAACAATTGTTACGGTTGCACCTGGATGATGCAGCGCACGAATGAAACGCTCCTGTGTGTCATTTATATCCTGATATTCGTCGATAAACAGCCAGCCGATATTTTGAGTAATCCAGACTCTACCACTGCTGCTTTCCATCCAATCCAAGGCTTTAAGAGGGAGTTCATCAACGTGAAAAATATCCTCCAGTTCGGTGGGTGTATAATTTCGCAGAAGCTGCTGACTCAGCGAATGAAAGGTACCACACAGGATTTGCGTGGTTCCAATGAGTGCCTCCAGGCGTGACCGCATTACACCCGCGGCGTTTCGCGTAAAGGAGAGCAGTACAATCTGCTCTGGGACGGCAGCTCCTGTTCTTATAAGATGCGCAATTCGCGCTGTAAGTGTAGTAGTTTTACCTGAACCCGCAGATGCCAAAATTCGCATATTCTGCTTGGGAGGCTGGGCTACGATAACAGATTGTTCTGAATTCAGTGGTATGTCCATTAGTTGATTTAGAGGGTTTTATTCTTATGCGGTGGCGGTGACTACAAACTGTCGCTGCTTCAAGTAATGATTTGGGGGCTCATAGTCCTATTGGCAGTTGTAATGGCGGTTCATTGGTGGGAGTATTCACGTAGCGTTGAAGAGTACACATTCGCTCAGCCTCCACAGCCTGGTCCAAAATCGGAATTACGTGCAGTTTTATCCGAAAAAACGCCTGTAGTTATGGAAATTGGACCATTACCATGGCGTCCGGTCGTAGCAGAGAAAGCTCCTTGGCGTATAGAACCAGAGAAAGGCCAGGCTGTAAGTGTCGGAGTTTGGTTGGCAGAGGGTCCCGGGCGTCCCCGTTTGACGAACGGCGCCAATTTAGCATTGCAGATGGATTTAGCAAATGGTCTTAAAGAACTGAATGCTGGAAAAGCCTGGTGGTGGTTGCCCAGTTTTCAGGATTACTATGTCGATATATTACCTGTCGGTGGATGGACTGGACTGGTGTGGGTCACTGCTGAGAGACAATGGATCGGCTGCTCTCACGGCTGTCCTTTGAAAGTCTGGTTGGCACACTCCAAATTTCACTCATTTATACCCGAAAAAGGTGTAAATCCGTGGACAATAACGGTTGAAGAATGTCCTTGGTTGGCGCGTGTACAGTATATTGAGGTTATTGTTCGCCCGGGATGGGTGTTAGGTCTGCCTGCACATTGGGGGTGGGCTGCAGCGCCATCTGAAGATGCAGAGTGTTGGTGGTGGACAGCGTCTCAACATTCACCTGCCTCATTGGCGGCAACACTTCTCCAAGAACACATTGAATCGACGCCGAAGGAGTAAGTTGACCGATAACATGATCTGTACACAGACCCAGAAGTGTGACGTTGGACATTATCTGATACGTGATGTGTTTGTCGTTGGGAGAATATAAACGTCTTGTATGCTTTAACTAAGAAATGGATTCTAGCGATGAATCTTATGATTCAGATTCATCGTTATCTTCTGAAGGTTCAGCCAGAGCGGCAGCTGTAGATGCGTGGCGTGAACAGGCTGCATCCTGGATGGCAAAAACAGCAGCGGCGGCGACAGCGGCAGCGGAAGCGGGAGACCAATTGCCATCAGATGAGGATAATCATAATGCCGGATTAGGTATTACAGCCACACGTTGGCGTACCGAACAGACACGGCGCGTGCATGTAGTCATGTTAGATAGTCTGGATCGTGATCAGACAGTATATCCCGTGCCCACTGCAATGCGTCTGCGACTGCCGCGTGTTTATAAGAATGTTGAGCGTATTGATATAGTTCAAGTGAAATTTATAAATAGCGTTTGGACATTTTCAGACACCCGTGCAAATACCGGCTTTACTTGGTCTGATGGTGGAGGTAATCACGTATTCAATATTCCTGAGGGTACGTATTCGTGGACCGATTTGCAGACACTTTTTTCTGCAGATGGATTCAATCTGACATTGAATTCTGGCAAGGGTAATGTCACTCTGGATAGAGGCGGTGCAGCCTTCGATATACCATGGGCAACAGATGCGCCGGTCAGTAGTGGACAAACGAACTGGGGACTGGGATGGAATTTAGGATTTCCAAAGAAGAATTTGACGGGTGGAACATCCTATACAGGTATATCCTGGCCACGACTGTTTGATGATTACGTGTTTCTACAATTGAATATAATGGAACAGATGAACGATATATCACACACATCACCTGAAGATATTTATCAGTCAACCGATTCAACTGGACAAGTGGGCCACTATTTCGCCAAGTTATTATTAAACAATTTTGGTTGCTGGTCGCAGAACATGATAGAGGCGCCGAAGACTTTTCGTCCGCCGTTGAGTCGTCTGGACCGATTAAATTTCAACTGGCTGGATTCTACTGGAAAACCTATAGAAGGAGGTGCGGTGGGCTGTGAATGGCATATGACGGTGCGGATAATAGAAGTTGCAGAAGGTCCTGCTGCTGATGCGGCTCTGCTACTGGGTCGTCGTGACAACGTTCAGTCGCTAAATTGATTTTCATGAATAGAGATAATGGAGGAGTTAGTTCCAGCTCCAGTGACGCGTGATTGGTATCGTCTCCCGGCTCAGTGCATTCGTTGGGATCAAGAGCGTGTTGGTCAGAGACATACTTTTGTTGGCCAGATTCCGCGGGGTGTTCCATTGGATCCCGCACCTCTGGCCCATATGACAAGCCCTGAGAATTCGGGTCCAATTGAAATACCGGCGGGCCTACCGTATGGAGCAAGTCAGATGCGTGCTTCAACCTATCTTGCCACATCAGCGCCCTTGGTTGCTGTAGATCCCCGTCCCGCTATGGATGCTGCACGTAATACTCCGCAATTTGCTTGGCGGATGAGTAATGGTCCTGCAACACCCGTTCAGATGGAAGTGGAGAGCCATCTGCGCCGCCTTGATCAGCCGTTTGGCCGCTGTAACGAAATTGCCATACCGATGGACGCGCCTCTGTTTCGGAATACAGTTGCGCCGCCGCGTCCTGTTAATGTGCCTGCCGGTGTGCAAAATGCATGTAATCCGATTGCTGCCCTTCGTGGTCCGCACGGTGAAGGTTGTCGTGAAGAAGCAGATAGAGTAGCGGCGACTCTGTCATCACGGTGGCTGAATAATCCAACACGACAGGATACGCAGCGCATTGAATCACCCGTTACACCCCCTGGAATAGGAACTATTGGCGATCGTCCTGGTGGTGTTTCCATTGGTGGACAGCTTATTGCTGGCGCTGGCAGTATATCGTAGGTTATTTTATATCAATTGTTAGTATTTTAAATCGACAATTATAGAATGCCCTATTGGAGTCTCAAACGCCATGTAGTATATCTACCCAGGGGACAGGATACTATAGAAGTATGGGGAATTGACAGGCCCGCGCCACATATTTGCACCACTACAAGACCACAAATACTAGTCGATAATGATGATCCACTGGGTGATTCTTGCGCACTGCTTGTGACAACAAAAGAGGGTGCGCTGCTGACATGGGATCGTATGATGGAGTTTTTCAGTGAAATTGAAGTGGAAGGCTATGAGCCCGTTATTTCTTTGAGCAAACTGTCTCCATTTTCAACAATTGTGCTGCGGCGCAGAGTTAGCCATGCGACTTCTTGTTAGCAAGAGCATATTTATAAAATGCCTCTGCTGTTTCAGGTGTCATTGTTGCCCAGGGAGTACTATCAGGTAAATTAACAAAGACCGGTTTCGTTTTTGAGCCGGCTGGAAGCATCTTATACATGTAAAGTCCATACTGTCCGTTCTTAATTCTATAAGATCCGACTGTATGATCAATAGAAGTGGTGGATTTTTTTCTCTTGAGTGCTGTGCAAATATAGTCAAATGTTGCATCCTCTGCACAGTTAAGTGATACATCGCCCCACGCAATATATTTGCCGAATTTTCCCGTTTTTCGTACAACGGCTGTACCATCTAATTCGCCCAGTACTTCACCTGCGGCACGTTGATCAGCTGCAGCAAAGGCGGCAATAGCATCCGCTTGTGTTGCAGTAGTTGGTGTAATATTTGGGGGCACTGATGCAAATCGCGTTGGTTGTCCCGTTTGTTCTCTTACAAATATTGGCCCCTTCTTACTAACAATGATTTTGTATCCATCGCCTAAATCTCCGCGACTCATTGTTTGTCCACCAGTGGCACCAGTGGCACCAGTCGCAGACTTCATAGTGTTGGCGTAGCGTGTTCCATATTGCTTCCATATATTATCCAGCAGTTGAGTCAATTTGTTAGAACCCTGCGCTATAGCATCCAGTTGGGACTCCATGGATGCTGTAAAATTATAGTCAAGCATGTCGCCGAATTCGCTAAGCAACCATTCAATAACAGTGCGTCCCAGAGACGTAGTACGGAGTTTATCACGCTCTGCACCAAATTTCTCTGTTCGTGTTGACAACCGTATAGTTGTAGGTTTAATAACCCAGGTACGAAGAGTAGTTGTCTGTGCTGGTAACGGTGATTTCTCAACATAACCGCGCTCTAAAACTGTCTCAACCAGTGTTGCAAATGTAGAAGGTCGCCCAATTCCGCGGGATTCCAGTTCACGAATCAAGGCTGCTTCCGTATAACGGGATGGCGGTGCCGTACGCTGCTCTTTGATTTCAGCAGAGAGCCAGGGTAGTTTGGCCGGCGGAGCAATAGACGCCAATGCCCCGAAAGCTATTGCTGCAGCATTTTCTGATTCTGTTTTGAGTTCTGTCTCAATAATCCGCCATCCAGCGAAACGTGTTTGATCCCACGATGCTTCTACCTCAATCTGAGTAGATGAAATGGTTGCGGATGCTAACACTGTATCACGTTCTTCTGCCGCCATAATTGATTGAATCGTACGCATCCAGATAAGATTATATAGTTTTGCTTCAATATCAGATAGTCCAGCAGGAGTAGTAATATTCATGTGTGTAGGACGAATAGCTTCGTGGGCAGCTTGAGGTTCTGCCGCTTTTTTCTTTTTTGTTGCACTTACAGATATTGCACCCAGATATTTTGGTCCCCATCGTTCACGAACGATTTCGGCAGCAGCTGCCTGCGCTTCTTCTGATAATATAGCGTTATCTGTACGCATATACGTTATGTGACCGGCTTCATATAGTGTCTGAGCAGCACGCATTGTCTGTTTCGGTTGGCATCCAAGACGACTGGATGCTTCCTGTTGAAGCGATGATGTAATAAAGGGCGGTGGTGGCTTGTGGACTGCAATGCGCTCCTTCCTCTGAGTGATTGTAAGTGTTCGATCTGTAATTTGACTTAGTGCTTTCGCGGTGGATTCTGCTTCAGATTCTTCTGACCATGTGGTGGTACCCTTCCAGTGTAATTCTGTGCTATCTTTTCCTGTTGTTACACACAGCTGCCATGTTGTTGCAGTCGCATGTGCTTCAATAGCCTTGTCGCGGTCATAAATAAGACGCAGCGCGGGTGTCTGACAGCGACCTGCTGATAGTCCAGGTTTGAAACCGATCGCACGCCACAGACAGGGACTCAGTGTAAATCCTATCAGAAGATCTAACATGCAACGGGCTTGTTGTGCGTTAAACTTGTTGAAATCAATTGTTCGCGGATGTGTAACTGCTGCAGTCAGAGCAGCAGCAGTAATTTCGTGGAAAACTACGCGTGGTGTTGTTTTTGGATCCAGACCAAGAATAGCACAGATATGCCACGCGATGGCTTCACCTTCGCGATCATCATCAGAACCCAGATAGACTGATTCTGCTACTTTTGCTGCACGGCGCAGTTCTGCAATAGCACGCGTCTTGGAATCCAGTATTTCATATGTGGGATTCCAAGACTGATTTAGTCCAGCTTCTGGTTTGAAACCTATTGCAGACAATTCTTCTTTGAGTGCGCGAATATGGCCCATTGTAGCTTGGACACGCCAGCCACTACCCAGATATTCTTGTATCTTTTTGCACTTTGCGGGAGATTCCACAACTAATAGTTTCATCCTGGTTGTCAGCATCATGGTTGGCGCGCAAGCTTCATATTTAGCCGCATCTATCCGAACCCAAAGAGGGTTAAAAAGAGTGGCGTCCAAGAAATATAGCGATGGATCTGGGCACTCTCAAAACGCAGTTTATGACAATGTTTATGATGCAGAGCAAAAAAGGCTCATCTGATATTTGGCATTTAATGTGGACGATGATGATTATGTCTGGTTTGGAATGGCTATTTCGTAATTCGGTTGTTATTGGACCTGTTGTGTGGGGGTTTTTGGAAAAACGTTTTACAAAATCCAAAAAATGGATGCCAGAGGCACTTACGAACGTAGTTGCTGCGGCGGCACGTCCTATCAATACGGTAACTCTTGTACGCCAGTATGAGGATAAAAAGGAAACTATAAACATTTCACAGAAACAAAAGTCGGGGGATGACAATGTGCTTACAGAACAGGTGGATGCTGTAATTGAACATATATCCAAATTAGATTCAACGCGCCATATTCGTTTTGATGGCCGCTGTATAATTAATGATAAGGATGATATTGAATTGGCACCATTGATTAAAGGACGTATTAAAAACGAAGAAGCAAGGGTCGAAATTACACTATTTAGTACAGATTTGTCCATTTCTGAGATTCGTGCCTGGATAGAACGAATTCATGAAAGCTGGGTCACAGAAAAACATAATCGTTTGGGAAATCGTATTTACTATTTTAGTGAAATACCTGCTGCGCCGCCTATGACTGCAGACGTTAGTAATTTGTCAATTAAAGATGGCGAAACCAGTGGGAAAACGGTTCCAAAGACCTATCGCTGGGAAAACATGTCCAAGACACTGTTTTTTAATATGAACGAATTTCTTACAAATAAGTCGTTTTCAAATGTCTATGGTGATCATGTGGTTGAACTCAAAGAAAGGCTACAGCTGTTTGTAAATCATCCAGAATGGTATCGTGAACGGGGTATTCCACACACGTTGGGTATTCTTCTGCATGGTATACCAGGTGCTGGAAAGACATCTACAATAAAGGCTATTGCACACGATACACATAGTCACATCTTTAGTTTGGCCTTGCGTCCTTACACGACACAACGGCAACTCATGAATCTGTTTTATAATGATACTGTCTGGGTAACTGATGGTGATGGAAAACGTGTAAGTTACACGATTCCACAATCAAAACGACTTTATGTTATTGAAGATATTGATTGTTTGACGTCAGTGGTGCTGGATCGTAAGATTCGTCAAGAGGAAGGTCTGCCTCCTGAAGTGGAATCTGGAGATGCAGTAACTTTGAGTTTTCTGCTCAATTTAATTGATGGTGTACTGGAAATGCCGGGTCGCAAGTTGGTTATTTCGGCTAACTATCCTGAGCGACTGGATAAGGCGTTGATTCGTCCTGGACGAATTGATGTTAATATTTCATTTGGCAAAGCGGATGTGAAGTTTATTTCGGAAATGATGACGGGATTTTACCAAAAAGAGGTGGCGCTGGAAGATATTCCTACGTGTTTGAATAACCGTTTCACACCAGCAGAGGTTACTGAGGCGTGCTGTCGCTATTATAAATCTGCAGAGGCGGCATTGTGTTATATGGGCGCTAAAGTAGCTGCAATGGCACCTCTGGCAGAAACACGATTGGAAGATATTCTGCCACAGATTATTGTGTCAGAGACAGAAAAACCAGAGATAGAAGTACCAGAGACAGAAGCACCAGAGACAGAAAAACCAGAGACAGAAGCACCAGAGACAGAAAAACCAGAGACAAAACAGCTACCACAGAATGAATTGTCAGATCATTTTAACGATGTTCCGCCACATAGAAAAATAGTTGTAGCACCACAACCTCACGTAGAATTGCCTCAGATGGATAGCAATGCAGATAATCTTTTGGAACAATTGGAAAAGATAAAAGCAGCGTATGCAGATTATGCTAATACTATAAGAAAATCTCAAGAAGCATTGCCTCAGTGGTCTTGTTTAGAGAATGACGACTATATGGGCTCTTCATTGATCTCTGAGTCCTAATGATTCCATTATATTGGTTCTTCGGTTTATAGCTCTTTGCAACGCTGTACGTGCAGCATTCTTGTCAGCCTTTGTACCCATTTTAGTAGACTCACGATAGCGCCGTATTTGACGTTTCAGATCAACTAATTCGCGCTTAAGTGCATCTGCAGAGGCGGCAGTACTGGTTTTCGGTCCAACATTGACTGTTGCGAGTCTCGCATAGTATGCTTCAGCCAGCTCAGATGCAACGGGTCGTGCCCGCGGTTCATAAGTTTCCAGATGACTCAAAATACTCTCTATACCTTCTTTCAATGCAATATCTTCTGCCTTGACATAGGGTAATGTATCTCTCAAAGCCGCGCGCAAATCGGTGTAATGAGCTATCTGTTGACGAAATGCAATAGGTGGTATGCCAGCCGCAGCGCGTAAATCATTCAGTTTGCGTAAATTAACTTCTCCTTTTGTGGCGTTGCTCACGGCACGTACAAGATTCATACCTGGTTTAGCACCCGCTTCTAATTCCCAGTCGCGTGTCTCTCTGATGCGACGGCAGGTATTTATTAGAAAAATCTGAGGCGTGGCCGATGGGCGAACAATTTCCGAAATAAACAGCTGTCTGCGGGCCCAATCTAGTGGATCATCTATTGCTTTATCGGGTGACGATGGACGTGGTAGTAGAAGCGCCGCGCCTGCATTCTCAGGTAAGGCCGTAGATAGAAGTGAAAAAATACTGGCCAATGTGCTATTTTTCAAATCCGCACGGAAATAATCCATGCGGCCATAATCAAAAGACACACGATAACCTGATACAGTGCTTCTGGACACGTCTCCCAGTTTATTTTCAATAATTGCATCTATGAGAGATGTTACATACGGTCGGTTTTTCTCCCACTGACTACGCAAGTCGGGTGATTTAGGAGGTGTCGCTAAATGATGTAACAGAGCTGCAATAACTTCTTTAGCTGTGGGTATAGGGACAGTGAAATAATTCTGCAGCGGCGGTGGGGGTGGAGGAGCACGTTCTCCGTAAAAACGTGGTTTAAAGGGTGGAGGTTCCAGCGGTTTTATAAATTCCTTCTTATATAACGCGCCAGGTTTGAAAACACCTACAAATCCCATGGTAAATTGCCCAGGATAAATATGCAAAAGAGGTGAAAAGGTAAATAAATGGAGTGGCATTATATCACCTGGAAAATAAGCAGTAAAAGGCGCGCGACGTTTGCCTGTAGTCGTCATAAAATCGCGTTCAAACGCCGCCTTGGCTTCCGTAGGTTCCATAAAAAGATAATCTGCTGCAGATTCGTCGACTTTGAGTACTAAACCACATGCATTTGGCAGAATAATTATTGTATTATCTGGGACACTAT